>ERZ507554.4-NODE-4-length-260376-cov-12.6875_pt1 | contig 260376 bp, 244 predicted proteins | sample MGYA00248668_ERZ507554 | MGnify/ENA primary metagenome ERZ507554 (study PRJEB26165, sample SAMN02676187) | human gut metagenome | isolation source: stool | host: Homo sapiens | place: USA | study: EMG produced TPA metagenomics assembly of the C.diff FMT (human gut...
GTTCAAGGCATACCTTAAGATGAAAGAATAGGCGATGCTCAATGTTAATTGATAATGATATTTATCGTTCCGATTTACAACGAGTTATTGATGCTCAAAAAGATTGGTCCCAGATTGATGGCCATTCTTTTTTGATTATCGGTGCTTCGGGAATGATTGGTTCTTTTCTAGTTGATGTATTGATGCAACGAAACCAGCTAACTGACACACCGATCCAAGTTTATGCAATGGGTCGTAGCGAGCAGCACTTAAAGGATCGCTTTGGAAGTTATTTGAATGATAATAATTTTCAGTTAGTGGTTGCTGACGTCACCCAACCGTTACCAGATAATTTACAAGTGGATTATATCTTTCACGGTGCTAGCAATACTCACCCACGTGCTTATGCTACTGATCCAATTGGTACAATTATGACTAACCTTAAAGGTACTGAACAAGTGTTGGAACACGCAGCTAGGGTTAAAACTAAACGCGTTCTATTCTTGTCTAGCGTTGAGATCTATGGTGAAAATCGTGGCGATATCGATAAGTTTAGTGAAGATTATTGTGGTTATATTGATTGCAATACGTTACGTGCCGGTTACCCTGAAGGTAAGCGGGTTAGTGAGTCCTTATGTCAAGCCTATATTGCTAAATATGGGTTAGATGTTGTTATACCAAGAATTTGCCGTACTTTTGGGCCAACAATGAAGTTAGACGATTCTAAGGCCTCATCACAGTTCATTTTAAAAGCTGTTCATAATGAAGATATTGTTTTAAAAAGTGAGGGCACGCAATATTATTCATATGGCTATGTTGCTGATATTGTATCAGCGTTGCTATTTATTCTAGTTAAGGGTGAGAATGGAGCTGCTTATAATATTGGTAGTGAGCAATTTGATTTGTACCTAAAAGATTTAGCCGGTGAGTTAGCAGCAATGAACGATAAAAAAGTTGTTTTTGATTTACCTGATGCTACTGAAGCCGCTGGCTTTTCTAAAGCAACAACAGCCATTTTAGATACGAAGAAGCTTAATCAATTAGGTTGGCGGTCAATTTTTGACGTATCAACTGCGTTAGACCATACAGTTCAGATTTTAAAGGATGAATTAAAAGAGAATGCCTAAAATAAGTATAATTGTTCCTGTTTATCAAGTTGAAAAATATCTTGAAAAATGTGTTAACTCGATTTTAGGACAAACGTTTACTGATTTTGAACTAATCTTGGTAGATGACGGTTCAACAGATCATGGGCCAGAGATGTGTGATCAATATGCCAAACAAGATGCGCGTGTTAAAGTTATTCATAAAAAGAATGGCGGTTTGAGCGACGCAAGAAATGCTGGTATTGATGTTGCACAAGGTGAGTATCTTGGATTTGTTGATAGCGATGATTATATTGCGCCTGATATGTATGAGTTACTATATCGAGACATTACTAAAGAGAACGCCGATTTAGCTATTTGTGGTATTTATGATGTTTATGAAGGACATGAGCCTAAGCAAAAGCAAGTGATTCATAAAGTGATGGATCAACAAACAGCAATTAAGGTTATTTTTGAAGGTAATATTATCTCTGTTCATGCGGTTAACAAACTTTATCGGCGACCAATCTTCACTAAATTACGTTATCCCGTTGGTAAATATCACGAGGACTCATTCGTTATTTTAGATGTTCTTGAGCAATGTCAAAAGATTGTCGTTGATTCCCAACAAAAGTATTTTTATTATCATCGTGAAGGCAGTATTAATACAGAGCACTTTTCATCAAGCCAATTTGATTTTATTGAGGCTTGGGTGAAGAATGGTGAAAGATTAGCGTCAATGTATCCGCAGCTTGCAGATGTTGGTCGTCAGCGGATTTGTTTTGCAAACTTTATGGTGTTGGATAAATTAATTCGTGGCCAAGCAGAACAGGAGTATGCAGAAACAAAGAAAATTGTACATTATTTACGATCCAATTTTGGATTCATTATGAGAAATCCGATTTTTACGAAACAACGCAAGATATCAATGATGTTATTAATGTTAAGTTTGCGCTTATATCGAATTCCAGTAATGATCCAAAAAAAGCACAATTCATAAAGGGTGGAATCATGGAAAAAAATTTTTTCAATAGTTCTATTAAAAAAGAGCAACATTTTACCGAACTTTATATTATAATTTTATATTTTGCTTACTTATTGAGAACCTTAGGGGCTTATAGTTTACTACCCTCTAAAATTGATTCACTACTGTTTGGTTTTATCGGATTACTTGGTGGAATACTATTATTAAGAGATTTTATTCAAATTATTTTTCAAAATAAGCGGCCTGGATATAATATTTGGTTATTTCTATTTTTAGTATCAGTGTTTGTTACTACTGCAATTAATTACCAATATAGTTTTTTGGGAAATGTTAAGGTTATTATTTGGCAGGCAATTTACTTGTTATTTATTTATAAATATTTTAATTCAGGTAGTGCTTCGAACTGGATTAAAACGGCCTTTAAATGGACAATGATTATATTTGCTTTTATAAGTTCATTAATTTCTATAATAATGTTTATTATGCAGTATCAATATATTTCGCCGTTAACAATAAGACAAAACCCATTAAGAATTGGATTTGTTGAGAATCGTTTGTTTGGGGCATATATTGATCCGAATTATGCGGGTGTAATGGCAGTAATTGTCATAATTTTTTCAATTTATTTATTATATGTTGTTTCCAAATCGGTAATGAGTAAAGCATTTTTGGGATTAAATATTTTTGTTCAGCTTTCTTATATTGCTTTATCCGGTTCACGTAATGCACAAATTGTTCTTTTTTTAGTAGCGACTATCGGTTTGATGTTATTCTTGTTTAAGACATCTCATCATTTTGTGATAATTAATAATAATTTCTTGAGATCAATTGTTATTATAGTTATTTCATGTTTGTTTGGAATTTTATCTTTAGGATCGTTGCAGTTACTAAAAACAGGTTATTCCGCTGTTCCCGCAGCAATTGGAACTGTAAATAATATTCAGAATAATAATCATAAAAGTGAGCATCAAAAAGATAATGATCCAGAGTTGGATGATGAGGTAAGCCTTGAGAGAAAAGATGTTGAGGAAAGTAAAGACGTTTCAAATCTACGTTTCACAATTTGGAAAAATGCTTTAGAGATTTTTAAGAAACATATGTTTTTTGGGATGGCGATTAAGTCAATACATGAGTACGCGATTAATGAGATGCCAAATAATTATTTAGCAAAAACGAAATTAGCCGTTCATAGTGCGTATATAAATCTATTAGTCTCTACAGGAATTATTGGTACAACATTGATGATTATTTTTGTTTTACAAGAGCTTACTCAATGCTTTAGAGTTATTTTTTCAAAAAGAATACTATCCTTTGAATATATCACATACTTTTTGACCGTTTTAGCTTTAGCAGTTTCTGGCCTTTTTCAAAACGAAATATTCTTAATGGCAACAAGCTCAGCGTTAGTTTTTTGGATTTGCCTGGCTGAGATTGATTATTTTGATAATAAATCGTTAAAGGAATGATGGATTCAAAATGAAACCCTTAAAAATAGAAGATGTCCAACATCGATCTTTAAAAATTCTAGTTTATCTGGATAAGATTTGTCGCGCCAATAATTTAAAATATACTATTTTTTATGGAACTTTGATTGGCTTAGAAAGACATCAAGGCTTTATTCCTTGGGACGATGATATTGATTTGGTCATGTTGCGTCCTGATTATGAAAAATTGGTATCGATTTTAGCAACTGATAGTCACTATCAGTTGCTATCTTTTAATAATCGTGAGCACTTCCGCTATCCATTTGCAAAATTAGTCGATAAAGAGACAACTTTAATATCCAATCAAATTTACAATATTGAAGATCCATTGATGGGCGTTTTTGTCGATATTTTCCCATTAGATGGTATTCCAGAAACACAAAAAGAACAAAAAGAGTTTCATGAGATTTGTGAACAGTATCGATTAAATATGATGGATACCACTGGAAACAAATCTTATGCCCGTTCTTTTTCAAAGTGGAAAGGGTTAGTAAAACGTGTTGTTCGCTATCCTCACTATCGTAAGGTACTTAAAGAGGGTGACGATAATTATTGGCGCCATCAATATCAAGTTGCAACGATTAAATATCCAATTAAAAGCGCTAAATACTGTGGTTATCTAGAATATATTGATCGTAATTGGGGTGTTTTTCCAACTGCTTGGTTTGCAGATGATCAATATGAAGATGTTCAATTCGCTGGTCATCAAATTATGGCAATTAAGCAGCGAAAAGCGTTTTTAAAATTACGCTTCGGTGATTATATGAAGTTACCGCCCAAAAGTGAGCAAGTGACGCACCATCCGTATACGTTTTATCGTAAATAGTAAAGGGGCACTCAAATGAAGCGAGGACGCTTAGAGTATTCGATTTTAAATTCATCAATTTCCTCAATAATTTATATTGGTCGATTGTTAATCCAGTTTGTTGCAAGAAGTTTATTCATTCGTTTTTTGGGACAAACATATTTAGGTCTTAATGGTTTATTCACAAACATCTTAAGCCTATTGTCAATGGCTGAACTTGGGGTTGGTGCTTCGATTGTCTTCTCGTTATATCGACCATTGGCTGAGAACGATCATCCCAAAATAACAGCACTAATGCAGTTATATCGTAAAGCCTATGATTTGATTGGTGTGGTTATTGGCGTATTAGGAATTGTTATTATGCCGTTTTTACCATTTATTATTAAGGATATGAAGAGTGTTCCTAACGTTTATATCATTTATTTACTGTTTCTTGCCAATTCTGTAGTTAGTTATTTCTTTACGTATAAACGTTCATTAATTACGGCCGATCAAAAGGCCTATATTGTTTCGTTAAATGACTTTATTTTTCTGCTATTAACTAATATCGTTCAGATAGCTTTTCTTTATATAAAAGCTGACTTTATTATTTATTTGATTATTCAAATTGTGTTTACCATCTTGTCCAATATTTGTATTTCGTGGATTGTTGATCGACGTTATCCATATTTGCGACACAGCAAGCCTGAAAAAATTGATCAAGAAACTACTGATGTTATTAAGAAGAACGTGCTGGGCAATGTTTCCTCAACAATTGGTGGTCAAATCGTTATGGGCACGGATAATATTTTAATTTCTGCGTTTGTTAATTTAACCGCTGTTGGTATGTATTCTAACTATACGTTAGTCGTTAATGCAATTCAGAATTTGTGTAAGCAAGTTACTAATTCTATAACAGCTAGTATTGGCAATTTTGCAGTTACCGCCAGTCAGGAAAAAAATAATGAATTATTCCAACGTCATTTTTTCGTTAATCATACATTGATCTTCTTTAGTGCAACTGTTCTAGAAGTGGTGTTAAATACATTTATTCAATGGTGGGTTGGTCCTAAAAATGTATTAACTTCATTGACGGCAACTTTAATTATTATTAATTATGCCATTCAGGTTTATCGTAATACGGGCTTTGTGTTCATTCAATCGTTTGGTTTGTTTTGGTATCAACGTAAAAAACCTATTATTGAAGCTGCTGTTAATTTGATTGCTTCACTGCTATTTTTAGCAGTGTTTAAAATGGGAATAAATGGTGTTTTATTAGGTACAATTTTATCATCGTTTGGCTTTGTTATTTGGTATGAAGCTTATGTTGTCTATGAACATGCATTGCATCGTCCATTAAGAGAATATGTTGTATTAATGTTACGTAGCGTTACTGAACTAGCGTTTACAATTATTATAACCACAGTTACAGCCAATCGAATTTTACCAGTAAATGCAAGTTTTGTTGGCTTGATTGTTAAAACCGTCTATGCCTTAGTATTAACAACATTACTGTATATTTTGTTTTATCATAAACGTCCAGAATTTAAATATTTACTCTCAGTAGGTAAGCGACTGATTAAGAGAAGTTGAGGTTAGAAATGAGAATTGCAATTGTTAGTCCAGGATTTGGCTATGGTGGATCTTATATTGTTGCATCAAATGTTGGGAAAGAACTTCAAAAAAATAACGAGGTTTTTTACTTAGCATATAAATATCAGGCTAATTTTTCTGGAGTTCCAGATGATCGACTTCATTATTTTGGTCGCAATATTGGACCCCTTCGCCAAAATTTAAATCGAATAGGTAAGGCACTTGAGCTGTTAATGCATCATGAATTTACGCCGGTTAAATACAGTCAACGTGATTTACAGGCTCTATTAAGTGAAATTGATCAAAACAAAATTGATGTCGTCATTCTTAATACATTTCTTTCCGTAACTTTGTTTGCTCAACAGCTTAAAAAGTTACGACCTAATGTAAAAGTTATTGGCTGGTTACACGAAGCAACGAGTTATAGCTTTGGAGATTTAACAAAAAACTATCGTCAATCTTTCATAGGTGGATTAAAAGCTTTAGATCGATTAGTTTGCTTAACTGAAATTGATCTAAAAAAAATGTTAACAATTAACCCACATTCGCAAGTTATTTACAATCCAGTGGTTTTGGCTGAACATGAAGTATCTTCATTAAGTGAGCCAATAGTTTCATTTACAACACGTCTTAATATTCAGATTAAGGGACTTGATTATCTGATGGAGATTGCAAATCAGATTAAGGAAGGTTGGTCAATCAGAGTTGCAGGCCAAGGGAGATCTGAACAAGTTGATGAATTTAAGCGTTTATTAGAAGCTAACGGGGACCCTAATAAAATTAACTTTGTTGGTGAGTTAGTTGGTGATGATCTTGCTAATCACTATTTGAATAGTTCAATCTTTATTTCAACATCAAGAACTGAAGCACTGCCATTAGTTTTAATTGAAGCTATGTCCTTTGGATTACCAATTATAAGTTTTGATCATAATGGTGCTAAGGAGATATTAGCTAACGGTAAATTTGGTAAACTTGTACCAATTGGTGATGTTAACGGAATGGCAACAGCAATTAATGAATTGGCTAGTTCACCAGAAGAGATGAAGAAATTACAACAATTATCGTTACAAAGATATGCTGACTTCAAAATGCCCGTAGTCATTAAAAAGTGGCAGGACTTGCTAGATGATTTAATTAACTAAGAAAAAAACATTTTGAGTATGCTCAAAATGTTTTTTTCTTAGTCTTCACAATTTATAAACAGGATCATGCTAAAATAAAGATTATATATTAGCAATAAGGAGCTCTCATCGATGCATAATTCAAAAATATCAATTAAACAATTACCTTGGCTAGTATTGTTTACATTTCTAACTGTAATGGGAAATGCCAGCCAGATTATTAATTTTAATTTAACGGCAACAGCAGGCTTACGCGTGCGATTTTTAAATTTATCTGGCTGGTTTCAGCCTGTTGCGATGTTAGTATTGGCGGTAATAGTTGGAATTAACAGCGAGTTTTTTTTATCGCAATATCGAAAAAATACATATTATTTAAGTGTTATTGCATTTTTTATATTTTACGCTGTCTTTAGCTTAATTTTAAATATTAGTATTGTTGTTGGCCCAGCAACGAAGGCAAAACTCATTAATTTATTTGGTTGCTTTTATCAAATAGATAATCCGCTATTTGCGATCTTTTGGCTACTGTTGTTAGCACCGGTTTTATTATATTTTTTAAATACCCGACATCAGGTACATTTAAAAAGAGCATTAGTTAGTTTCGGAGTATTGTTTAGCCTTATACAACTTGTTTTGACTTTTAGACAGCCACAATATCTTAATTATCTGAATTTGATTGCACTTTTATTTACACTAGCTGTAAGTTATTACCTGACAAAATATCAAGTTAAGTTAACTAAGTATCAATTCATTCTATCAATTTGCTATGAAGTATTAATCGTAATAGGGCTCTTAGCAGCGTATTGTTTGGCGCCACTATCGTGGACAGGATTATTTACTATACCTAAGGTAACGTCAGCTTGGCTAATTATTGCGATTATTTTATTAGTTTTATTATCTAGAAAAAGCATACATTCAGCTGTTATTAGTCATTTTAGTCTTTTGTTTTCAACAGTATTAGCGGCATTAACTTTTGGTAATCAGGCGGGTGGTATTAGTCACGATTGGTGGATGCAAGGTGTTAAATACTCAGACATTCTGACGGGTAGTCGAGGTTATTTTATTGGACATCTCATATGGAAATTAACATCAGTAACCCTTTTAATTGTAGTTATCGAAACCATTCGTTATTTAGCTGCTCAAGATTGGTCAAAATTACGCTGGCGTAGTCATTGGGTACAAATAGCAGTTTCTATTTTAATTGTACCGGCGTCATTTTTTATCCTACAAGCTTCTAACTTTCAGTTCCAACTGTGGTCAATTGCCGCGTATCAAGATACAACACCGGTTCTCCTGGTTCTTGCATTAAACATTATTTTACTGGAAGTTTTTTATTGGGCATTATTAGCGTTGATCAATCGTTATTGGATTGGTAATGGTATTTATGGTATTTTCATTATTATTCTTGCTTTCGCCAATGATCAAAAAATGTTGAATCGCTTTGAACCGATTTTACCGATGGATTTACAGAATATTGTCATTCTTCCTGAACTGGTTAAAATGGTCGACACACATCTTGTCATTATCTTAATTGCCGTTTTAATTGTGATTATGATTGGCTTATTCTGGATTCAACATAAGTCCAAATTGGGTAAAATATTTACGTGGAAGTCACGTCTTAGCATTATACTCGCTGGTGTTGCGACATTTACATTTTGGATTTTCTTTTTGCCATCTCTAAATCCAAAGTGGGAAGCTGGTAAGTCAGCTGATATATCAAGCAATAAATTAATGGCTAAGATAAATTATGCTCCTGATTATATTATTGACTTTCAAAAACATTTTCGAAAAAATGGTGAGGTTTTAGGTTTCTTAAGCTTAGTTCGGGTGACAACAATGGACAAACCTGCTAACTATTCAGAAGCAAAAATGACTCAGTTAGCAACTAAATATCAAAAACTTGCTAAGCAGATTAATAAACAGCGTGCGAAAACTTTATCTAAACAGACCGTAATTTATGTTTTAAGCGAAAGTTTAGCTAACCCAGAACGAATACCAGGCGTAAAATTAAAACAGGATCCAATGCCTTATATTAACTCATTGAAGAAACAAGACGGTGGATTATTATATTCGTTAGGTTACGGTGGAGGTACCGCCAATGTGGAATTTGAAACGTTAACTAGCTTATCGATGAATAATTTCTCGTATTCAATGACAATCCCATATGTTTTTTTAGTACCAAAATTAGATTTTACGCCAACAGCAATTCAATCATATTCAACAAAGAATGCGATTCATCCTTATACTGCACGTACTTATTCAAGAAGCGAAGCGTTTAAGAAGTTTGGCTTTCAAGATTTTTATACGCGCTGGTATGGAACTAAAACTGTAAAATATGATGGAGCCCTCGGACGTAGTGAATTTACTAGTGATAGTTCATCATTTAAAGATGTATTAGAACTATTACAGGAGAAGAAGCAATCACAGTTTATTCAACTTTCAACGATGCAAAATCACATGCCTTATAATCAAGGAACTTATGATGAAACCTATACAGGATTAACTAGTGATTTAACTAAGGACTCTGAAGATAAGTTAGGCGTCTATACTCAAGGATTGAAATATACTGATGAAGCTGTTAAGGAGTTTATTGGTAAAGTCTCCAAAATGAAACGTCACGTTACGGTAGTCTTCTTTGGTGATCATTTACCTGGATTTTATGAATGGCAAAATGGGAATTCATCTAAAATATCTAAATATGAAAATATACTTCACCAGAGTGATTACTTTATTTACTCAAATTTCAAGACTAAAAAAGTCTCACGACCAGTGGCCTCTGCTAATATGTTTACACCAATGATGCTTGAAAAAACTAACTCCAAAGTGTCACCGTATTATGCAATGTTAACTGAAATAGCAAAAAAGACACCTGCTAATGAATTAGGAAAATATATGGATAATTCTGGTAAGTTTATTTCTGATAAAAAACTAACAAAGACACAGAAAGAAATATTAAAGGATTATCAATTAATTCAGTATGATGTTACAACTGGTAAAAAATATTTAAATAAAACAAACTTCTACAAAATGCCAAAATAGTACGACTTAAAAACACGATTCACATTTGTTGAATCGTGTTTTTATATGTATAAATCCTGAATTTTTTATTATTTTTTTTAAGTTATTTAATAAGTGACAAAAAATTCAGCAATCCAAATATATAAAACATCATTCTAATAAGAATGACACTATTTATGTACATTGCTTAAATGCTGATATTTATTTAATGTCGAATAGATTTGCAAACTCCAAGTTCTTTGTATTACCGTCTCTTGATTATCGTGAATTTCCGCAGTTGAAGAAGGGGTTTACCGATGATTTAACTAACCGACCACCTAAATATATTGTTTTACGTAAACAAACCTACCTTCAAACCGACCCTACAAACTTTAGAATGGATAGGGTATTATTGAATTTTGCTAAAAAACATTATTCAGTTGTTTCGGATTTTAAAGACGCAGAGATTATAATGTTAGAATATTCAAAGTAGTGAAATTAGCAACAATATAAATTAAATTTTTCGATTAAATAGACAATAATTTTATTGTCTATTTTTTAGATAATTAATAGAGATAAGATTTAAAGGATTCTATCAGATTTCTTAACCATGATTGACACTACTCATCGTAATCTTTAGTATGAAAGTAGCTGTTTAAACGTTATAAATTATTTAATGTTGGTAATTTACAATAACTAAAAAATGTGAGAGATAATGAATGTTAAAACAAACTCGATTTAATCAATTTTTCTGCTATCTTTTTGGTTTTGGTTCATTGGCTGCGATTATTTGGATGATCGAAACCGCATTAGTTCTACCACGCCAAAATGCACTATTTTCTATTTTTACAGTCCACTTGTCGATCGTTCAAATTCAACAACTTAATTGGTTTGCTTTAGGGCTTGCGATTCTAATATTAGGTTCGGTTTTTGTTGTAAATCGATGGCTATCAAAACGTGAACCTATTAAGCTTAACTTCGATCTTATTTTTTGGATTGAGCTTATTATTTATACAATTCTGATTTGTATGTTTGTTTATGTATTTGGTATTAATAAAGCGGTAGATGATTCTCAATTTGTTCTTAATGCTGCCAAGCAGTTTAAGACGTTGGGTAATTTACATTCCAACGCGTATATGTATTTGAATCCTCAAAATTTATTTTTAATGTTTGTTTATATTGGATTAGAAAAAATATTTGGGGCACAGATATTTGCTATTCTGGGCTTCTTTATATTAATTCAATTATTGACAATTGTGATTGTATACGCTGCTATGAAACAACTTAAACTATCTCAGATTGTAAGATTTATAGCCATTCAGCTACTCTTTTTGGCGGTACAATTGATGTTTCACTCGTTAATAATGTATACTGATACACTTGCAATTTTCTTCATATCACTTTCATTTTATTGTCTTTGTAAATATTTGACTGTTACGCATCAACGAAATTTTTGGCTCATTTTGGCATGTTTGCTTGGTAGTTTAGGCTATTTAAGTAAGGGAACTGTCTTAATTTACATGATTGCTATCGCTGTTTTTCTTTTCATCTATGAAGCAAGGTTTAAAAAGTTTTACGCAGTTTTTCCAATTGGAATTTTGATGATTTTTATATTTGCTTGGAATCAGTTAATAGTAGGAGTTAAGGTCTTTGAAGATGCTAATTATGGGATGCCTAATACGCATTATATTATGATGGGGACAAGTAACTTCAACTTAGCCAATCGCGATGCAGACAAAAACAAAAGTTTGATTGTGGGTGCCTATAATACACCAGACTTCCAGTACTCGAAAAAATTATATTATGATGAACAACAGAGTAAAGAGAAAGTTAGTCAAGCACAACTAACGATTTTTAAAAATAGAATTTCCCAATTATCCATATCTGAATTACTTGAGGCGTTGAATTATAAAGTTGCAACAACATGGTCAAGTGGTGATCTCAAAGCTACTTTTGATTTGAAACGTGCAAGTACTAAAAGTTGGCGAATTAAGTATTTAGAATATGGGAATTTTGCCAAATTTATATATGTATTAATGACCTCAATGCAGCTGCTGGCTTATGTTGTTTTAGCTCTAGGATCGTTAAAATTGTTGAAGCGTCACGATTCAATTTTACTTTTTAGCAGTATTTTTATAGCTGGCTATTTTTGCTTTATTTTGTTGTGGGAGTCAAATCCGCGTTATTCACTGGTTGTCTTGCCGTTTGCTGTAATAGTTTTAGGCAGGTTAATGACGCTTGATCAAAATAAAGCTTTGAGTAATAAATGATTTTCGGGAGAATTAATGTGAGAATAAAAAAGTATAATTTTATCAAGTTACTATTAGCTTTTACTGCAGTGGTATCAATGGCATCATTACCAGCCAATTGGCAAAACGTAACTGGACATACGTTACGTTTGAGTTTTATAGAGACGCTTTCTTGGATAGAGCCATTTATTCTAAGTCTAATCGCATTATTTATTGGTCATCACAAGCAACGTTTTATGGCCGAATATCGGTCGCTAAGTTATTATTTAAAAATATTTATCACTTTTTTTAGTTTAAGTTTATTTTATTTATCTTTAAACGCTACAATTGTTACCAGCTTATTTTCAGTTCAAAAATTAACAACAACTGTAAGTTACGTTTATCAACCAAGTAATCCACTGTTTTCATTATTTTGGTTACTAATGTTAGCACCAGTTTTGCTTAGATTATTTGAGCAACTAAATGATAATGTAAAAAAGTATTTATCGATAATTCTTTTGGTATTAGGAACATTAACAACGCTGATTATTTTTTATTTTAATCGCTACTTACACATTATTGACTATACTTGGTTTATTTGGTTACTACTTGTTATGGTGATGGGTAGTACTGATTATTTGCAACGAGATAATCGTGATAGCGTAAGTCAACAGGTTTATCAAATCTTAAGTTTAGTTGTTACTTTTTTGATTTTAATTGGTCTATTTTTAGGGCGGTATTTTTCTTTAAAATATCATTTTGCAATGCCAAAAGTTTTTAATCTTCATCCATTTGGCTTACTAAATTTAATTCTGATTTTTTTGTTTAATCGCTCTTTTAAGTTAAATCATACTAATTTAACTGGCTCGCAGTTGATTAATAAGTTTATCATGCCATTTATCGTGATTTTTATTTTTGGTAATATGTGGCAAGAAATTAGTCGTGACTGGTGGATGCGGATTGCAAAGCTACAGCAAATTATGACGTTACCTACTAATACTGCTATATTTTGGTTTGTTTTTAGAATAATTTTGACTTTTATGTTTCTGATGGTAGTAGCATATGTTTGGCAAAAAGCTTTTAATGCCATTGACCTTAGGAATTGGAATAGCGGTTGGATCAATGCAATTTTAGTTGCCATTGTTATACCAAGCTCGTTCTTTATTCTTCAATTATCAAATGTCTCGTTTCGCTTTGCCAGTTTGCAAAAAATGGATCGTTTTTGGATCTACTTAGTTAATGTTTTAATATTGCTAACGTTATACTTAGTTATTCTTGCTTTAGTAAATCGTTACTATATATCGTTGGGACTTTATAGCTTAGCAATGGCCATTATTTCATTTGCTAATTATCAAAAAGTTATTTTGAGAAATGAACCCATCGTGCCTTTGGATGTAAAAAATATCGTTATTTTACCAGAACTAATCAAAATGGCGGATATTACCACACAACAAATTTTGATTGGTGTTATCGGCTTACTCTTTATTGTTGGTCTGTTCATACTTCTTCAACATATTCTAGGTGCCAAAAAAGCACTTAGTTTACCAATACGATTTATTTTTATTATTTTTGCTGCTTTAAACTTAGGTTTCTGGATTAATTTTCTACCCAAACTTGCTGTTCAGTGGTCAACGGATAATACTTCGCATACCGTTTCTACGAACCCAATTATGGTGAAATTACATTATATTAATATTAATTTGATTCAACCACAAGCTCATTATAATAATAATGGATCTGCACTCGGCTTTTTGAGTATGGTAAAGGTTGAAATCATGGATAAACCAAGTGAGTATTCTGAAGCTACCATGAATCAAATAGCAACAAAATATGAAAAATCAGCTGCTCAAATTAACGATAGCCGTTCTAGAAATATTAGTGATCAAACTGTTGTTTATGTTTTAAGTGAAAGTCTCGCAAATCCATCACGCATTCCTGGCGTAACTTTAGAAAAAGATCCATTACCTTATATTACAAAGCTACAGAACGAATCAGGTGGTTTACTTGACTCACTTGGGTATGGTGGGGGAACGGCTAATATTGAATTTGAGACTTTAACTAGTTTATCAATGAATAATTTTTCTTCCTCGCTATCAATCCCATATTCTTCGTTAGTACCAAAAGTTAATTTCTTACCAACAATTATGCAAGATTTCAAACAAAAAAATGCAATTCATCCTTATACTGGTTTGACTTATCAAAGAAATGATGCCTTTAAGAAGTTAGGTTTTCAAAACTTCTACACGTTAACGAATGGGACCAAGACAGTTAAGTATCAAAATAAATTGGGAAATAGTCCATATGTTAATGATCGTTCATCGTTTGATGAAGTGTTAGAATTATTAAAGCAGACCAAACAAGGACAGTTCATTCAACTTTCGACAATGCAGAACCATACGCCATTTTTATCGAGCTATTATAATAAAAATTGGCCGATTAAAGACAATTTAACAACTGCCTCTGAAGCTAGTTTGAATGCTTATACGGTTGGTATTAATTATACAGATAATGAAGTTAAAGATTTTATTCAAAAAATCAACCAGATGAAACGACCTATCACAATTGTATTTTATGGTGATCATTTACCAGGTATCTACAATTGGAAAGACGATAATTCAGCTAAACTTAAGGCATATGACAATATTTTGCATCAAAGTGATTACTTTATTTATTCTAATTTCGAGTCAAAAAAGGTTAGTAAAAAAGTGGCGTCACCTAATATGCTGACACCGTTAATGCTTGAAAAAACCAACTCAAAGGTTTCTCCATATTATGCATTATTGACACAACTAGCTAAAAAAGCACCTGCGGTTGAGCGCGATAAATATATGGGGACTGATGGTAACTATCTTAACGAAAAGAAATTGACTAAAGAACAAAAACAAATCTTAAAAGATTATGAACTTGTACAATATGATGTTTCTGCGGGAAAGAATTATTTAAGCGACAAAGCGTTTTATAAAACAAAATGATGATTGATCTGTCGGTATAATTTCAACTAAAACAATATTATTTTTAAGTGAACGTGACTTTAGTATAGTCACGATCACTTTTTTGTTTGTAACCTAGGGTACCTAGTCTTGTATTGCTGATAAATAACATTGATAAGTTAATATAAATGTAAAATAAACGTAATAAGCTAACAATGGAATACTTAAGAAAAAGTTATAAAATGGATTTATGGGTTTATAAAAGAATGACGAAAAGGTAAGGGATAAAATTTTGGGAAAAGTTTCTAAATCATTGTTAGTCCTTGGTGTCTTAGCCTCCGTTTCGGCACCAGTACAGCCACTTTTAGCGGCTACTAATGCTTCAAGTGAAAATGAAAACAGTGCGACGGAAAATTCAGAGTCAACGACTAAAACAGTTTCCGGTTCAAGTGTGGAATTAAGTAGTTCAAGTAGCAGTATTAGCACCTCTAGTTCAAGCTCAAATGCTAATATTAGTTCAAGTACTAGTTCAAGTGATAATTCAACTACAGGTATCAGTTCAAGTACCAAGGTGGAGTCAAGTTCGACTTCGGATTCAACTACCAGTTCAACTGAGGACGCAAAACAACCATCAACTCGTACCACTGATGAAGTTAAGGACGAAGATGCCCTAAAAGCGAATAGTCTCTTTGGACCAGGTTACTATCCAGAGGATTTTCAAAAGAAAATATCATTTAGAAGTGGTCGTAACCCCTTTATAAGAAATACTACCAGTTTTCTTGGTGGAATAAAAAATGGTTTGCAATCAGGTTGGAATAAACATGGTGTTTTACCATCAGTTTCAGCAGCACAAGCCATTCTAGAAAGCGGTTAGGGTCAATCAAGACTAGCAATTGATGGTAAAAATCTTTTTGGTATCAAAGGTGACTACAATGGCGATTATGTTGTCATGCCAACTCAAGAGTACGTTAATGGGTGTTGGATTACAATTAACGCTGCTTTTAGAAAATATCCAACATGGAATGAAAGTGTTGAAGATCATGGCTATTTTCTAGCTGTTAATCCACGTTACAACAACTTAATTGGGGAAACAGATTATAGAAAAGTAACAAAATATCTCCAACAAGATGGTTATGCAACAGCACCAAATTACTCAGCTTATCTCAATCAATTAATTCAAACATATAACCTAACGTCATACGATACACATCGTTACTCAGTTATCACAAGTAATATTAGTGTCAACTATGAGGCAACAATTGCACAAGCTGGGCGCAAGGATGGCTTGTTTACCTCCGGGCCATATAACACCAGTGCAACAACACAGCATCAGAACGCCTCTGCTAAGAGTTACGATAATCAAAGGGTACGAGTTTCTGCAGAAGCTAAAACAAGTACTGGTACGACGTGGGTTAAGATAAAATTAAGTAATGGTCAGGAATATTGGTTGGACAAACGTGGTATTGCTAACATCCACTCTTATAATTCAATCAGTGGCTATAAAACTGTTAGTTATGAAGCTACTATCTCCCAAGCTGGCCGCAAAGATGGTTTGTTTGCTTCCGGACCATATAACACCAGCGCAGCAACACAGCATCAGAGCACCTCTGCTAAAAGCTTTGATAATCAAAAAGTAACAGCTTTGGCTGAAGAAAAAACAAGTACTGGCGTAACCTGGGTACGAGTAAGATTAAATAACGGTCAGGTTTATTGGTTAGATAAGCGTGGCATTAAGAATATTCATTCTTATAATAGAATAAGCGGTTATAAGGCGGTTAATTATGAAGCCGTTATCTCTCAAAATGGTCGTAAGGATGGTTTATTTATTAATGGACCATATAATACAAGTTCAACAACACAGCATCAGAATGCTGCTGCTAAAAGTTTTAATAACCAAAAAATAACAGTGTCAGCCGAAGAAAAAACAAGCACTGGCGTTACTTGGATTAGGGTAAAATTAAACAACGGTCAACAATATTGGCTGGATAAACGTGGTGTCAGAGATATTCATGTTTATAATGTCATTAGTGATTATAAGGTAGTTAATTATACAGCTACGATCTCCCAAAATGGTCGTAAGGATGGTTTATTTATTAATGGACCATATAATACAAGTTCAACAACACAGCATCAGAATGCTGCTGCTAAAAGTTTTAATAACCAAAAAATAACAGTGTCAGCCGAAGAAAAAACAAGTACTGGTGTTACTTGGGCTAAAATCAAACTAGCTAACGGAAAACAATATTGGTTAGACAAACGTGGCATTAGATAAAGTAGATATAAAAAAGATCCCGTTGTTATAAAAACAACGGGATCTTTTTTATTGAGTTAGATTTTCAATTTCTTTGTTAAGACTTGAATATAATTATTTTACTCAAGAAATAATTAATTACGACAACCACGACTTGGGTAATAACTTTAGCGACAAGATCATTAGTACTCAACAAATTAATGAATAGATACATACAGCCCATGTCAATGACATATGAAGCAACACGGGCGATGATAAATTTGCTAAATTCCCAAGTGAGTGCACGCCAAGTAACAGTTTTAGAATGAAAGACCCACAGTTTATTGGTTACAAAAGCAAATAGAACGGACAGTAACCAAGCAAGACTATTCGAAATTTGCCAATTCCAAGAAAAGATACCATGGCAAATAGCAAATACGACAATGTTAACGATCGTGGTTAAACCACCAAAAAAAAGGTAGGTGAAGATTTTCCACCAACCACGTTGTTCAAGAATTTTTTTAAAGTTTTGATAGATTTTCAAAAGCTGACCTCTTACTTAGCCAATGATTGCCAATAAACATTCAAGCCGCTTTGAATATCATATTGCGGTTTGTACCCAAGATTAGAAAGCTGAGTTATATCAGCAGCAGAATCTTTAATATCGCCATCACGAGCGTCTTTATATTCAACATTCAATTTTTTACCGGCAATATTTTCGTAGGCTTTAATGACATCTTTTAAGCTGGTAGTTTTCCCAGTGGCTACATTGTAAACATCATGCATAGCCTCAGGTGTACGCATTAGCAATAATAGTGCTTGAATCACATCACCAACAAAGACAAAATCACGAGTTTGTGAGCCATCACCGAATAACGTGAAAGTTTTGTTTTGACTAATAGCATCGCTAATAATTGAAAGGACACCAGAGTATGGTGATTTAGGATTTTGTTTTGGACCATACACGTTGAAGAAACGGACACAGACTGTGTTAAGACCATATAATTGACCATAATCAACAACGAAACGTTCTGTTGCAAATTTATCGATTGCATAAGGTGTTAATGGCTTAATCTGTGAGCTTTCTTGTTTTGGTAATTCAGGATCATCACCATAAACGGCCGCAGAAGAAGCAAATAAAATCTTTTTAACAGGTAAATTATTGGTACGAATTGTCTCTAAAATAAATAAATTGGCGTTCTGATTAATTTCATGTGTTTCTAAAGGACGGGCTACGGAATCAGCAACACTAGCTACAGCAGCTAGTAAGTAGATGTAGTCTGGCTTTTTAGAGACAAGTAATTCTTTCATAAAATCATAGTTGGTGATACTTTCTTGATAAAACGTAATTTTATCTGAGTCAGGAAGGTTACTTTTAAGACCCATTGATAAATCATCTACAACGATGATTTCATCCATTGTTTTGATTAGTTCCTCAATTAAGTTAGAGCCAATAAAACCGGCACCGCCGGTTACCAACGCTTTTGTCATATTCTTCACACTTTCGAAATGAATTTAATATAGCCTAATTATATAGTTGGATTCGTTTGTAAGCAAGGTAATGTCTTATAATGAAGAGTATCTTTATATTTGAAGTGTTTTATTATTTTGCAAAGGACGATTATGAAAAATATTATTGTTACCGGTGGTGCCGGCTTCATCGGCAGTAACTTTGTTCATTATGTGGTTAATGAACATCCTGAAGTCCATGTCACCGTCCTAGATAAGTTGACTTATGCTGGGAATAAGGCTAATTTAGCTGGCCTTCCTGCAGATCGCGTTGAATTAGTGGTGGGTGATGTTTGTGACGCTGAATTAGTGGATCAACTGGTTAGTCAAGCTGACGCTGTTGTTCACTACGCTGCTGAAAGTCATAATGATAATTCAATTCTTGATCCGGCACCATTTATTCAGACTAACATTGTGGGTACTTATACATTGCTACAAGCTTGCCGTAAATATGATGTTCGTTATCATCAAGTTTCCACCGATGAAGTTTATGGTGATTTGCCTTTACGTGAAGATTTACCAGGTCATGGTGAAGACGTGGGTGAGAAGTTTACCCCAGACTCACCCTACAAGCCAAGTAGCCCTTACTCATCATCTAAGGCCAGTGCGGATATGTTAGTACGCGCTTGGGTGCGGACTTATGGGCTACGGGCCACTATCTCTAACTGCTCCAATAATTATGGCCCTTACCAACATATTGAGAAGTTTATTCCTCGTCAGGTGACAAATATCTTATCTGGTATTCGACCGAAGCTATATGGCAGTGGTAAGAATGTCCGTGATTGGATTCATACTAACGATCATTCTCGGGCTGTTTGGTTAATTTTGACCGAAGGTAAAATTGGTGAAACTTATTTAATTGGTGCTGATGGTGAAAAGGATAATATTACGGTTTTGGAAATGATTCTTGAAGCCATGGGGCAACCGAAAGATGCTTATGATATTGTGAAAGATCGACCTGGTCATGATTTACGCTATGCGATTGATTCCACTAAGCTGCGCGAAGAATTAGGCTGGCAACCAGAGTTCATTGATTTCGGTGAAGGTTTGCAACATACGATTGATTGGTACACCAACCATCAAGACTGGTGGCAGCCTGAAAAGGATGAGGTTGAAGCTAAGTATGCTAGGAATAGTAAGCTTTAATAATTTGTGCACATATACCTAATAATTATTGTATACTGTAATTATTAAAGAAGTTATTGATTTTTTAGGTGGAATTATATGAGTGAATTATTATCAGTGGTTGTTCCTTGTTTCAATGAGCAGGAATCGATTCCTTTATTTTATGCTGCAATGGAGCAAGTTAGAAGTAAGTTACCGTTAGATTTTGAATATGTCTTTGTTGATGATGGTTCCCATGATCAAACGCTTGCTGAATTACGTAAATTGGCGTATGAACGATCCAATGTTCATTATCTTTCATTTTCACGTAATTTTGGTAAGGAAGCGGCACTTTATGCCGGGTTGAGTCATACCCATGGTGATTACATTACAATGATGGATGTGGATTTACAGGATCCGCCAGAATTATTGCTTGAAATGTATGCGAAAATTCAAGATCCGCAAATTGATTGTGTCGGCACGCGTCGCGTTACACGAACCGGGGAACCTAAAATTAGAAGCTTTTTTTCTAAAATGTTCTACCGAATTATTAATCGAATTGGCCAAACCGAAATGGTTGATGGCGCGCGTGATTTTCGCTTAATGACCCGACCAATGCTAGATGCCATTCTGGAATTAAAAGAAGTGAATCGCTTTTCTAAGGGTTTATTTACTTGGGTCGGTTTCAATACTGTATATTTAGAATACGAAAACCGTGAACGTGTTGCGGGCACGACGAGTTGGAGCTTTTGGAAATTATTTTCTTATTCGATTGATGGCATTGTTAACTTTTCTGATGCACCTTTAAATATTGCTTCGTTTGTTGGCGCGTTATCTTGCGTTGGTTCGGCAATTGCGATGCTAGTAATTATTTTTAGAACAATTGCTTATGGCGATCCGACCAGTGGTTGGCCTTCTTTAGTTTGCATCTTTTTATTTATCGGTGGTATTCAGTTGCTTTGTCTGGGTATCATCGGGAAATATATCGGCAAAATTTTTACGGAAACAAAGAAGCGACCAATCTATATTGTGCGTGAAACAGATCAACAAGATAAAAATAAGTAACAAAAAAGCGATTATCATGTTGATAATCGCTTTTTTGTTTGTTAATTTAATCAAATTCATAATAAAGATCAAGCTCAGGCAACCAGGCTTCAGTATTAGTTGTTATTAATTGATCGGCTAATATTTCTGGCTTGAAACTATGCCAGGCAACAGTATAACGAGCACTAATTTTTTTTGCGAGGTCAAAAATTTCTTGTTTAGTGGCATGGCCGCTAGCACCCATTGGGATAAATTTAATTTGCGCTTGCTTGAGCTGTGTTTGTAATTTTGCAAAGTTAGCATCATAATCGCCTAAAGGTTCACCATTAGCATGGAGATAAGTGCCATGACTAAACTGATCAAGACGTTGGTGCTGTGACCAAGAATTATGCAAAATAAAATGGCGCGGATGTTTTTTTAATTCAGTTGCTAAATCTTGCCAATGCCATTGATAGTCGTTAGTGCTATCATTTTTTTCATCGACTAGTTGGTAAATCTCAGCATCGGGTGCAAAAGCGCGAATAATATTAGCAGAGTTTGCTTCCCAAACAATTGGACGACCGGCGTTGAGAGCAGCTTGATTGAAGTTAATTAAGCGTTCCACGTTTCGTTCATATGGATTAATAATTAAAACATCATCTGTCTCGGGAATGTATTGTCGCAATAATGGTACTAAGTCTTGTTCACGATAGGTTGGTTCAGACTGACTAGTTGCAATAACTTGTGGTTGTTCAGTTGTGAAGCTGTACGTTGTTGCTTCAGTTAAATAAACGAGTAACTTTTTAGTCACACGGTCAGACCAGCGGATAACGCGATCTTGATGTGGTCCATTAAGCCGAACATCACCAGAATGTAAGAATTGATGATGACCATCGTCAATTAAAAATGCCATTGGCCCAACAGTGTCGTGATCGCTAAGCATAGCGGTTACTTTGAGTGAACCAATTGTCACGGTCTCATCATCAGCCAAGCCGTGTAAGTTTGTCACCGGTGTTTCCTGACCAGTAGCGATTAAAACATCATATAACTTTTTAGCATCGTTTGATAAGTAAATCGGGATGTCATGATTTTGAAGATATCGTAACGCACCCATGTGATCGATGTGGAGATGGGAGATAAAAATAGCTTGGTGCTGATATTTTGAAGGTTGATCGGGCAAAAATAGTTCTGGAAGGTGCGGTAAATCATGATCCGCCATGGCTTGTTCAACAGTTTTATCTTCAAAGTCTGAAGCAACGCCAAAATCCATGATGACACGTGAATCGCCTTGAGCAAATTCGACGATATTGCCACCAATTGTGGTTAATCCATTTAAAAAGCGTAAGGTTGTCATAAAAAATCTCCTTTCAGAGTAGTAGGTTAGTGTAACGCAAAATGAGAACACTCACAACTTTTGTTAGTTTTAATCATTAAACTCTCTTAAAACTAATATTTGGGATTTGCGATGACGCTAAAAAAATAGCACAATAAAGAAAAGATTATGATTTTTTATCCACCGTCGATTAAATTAAGGAAGAAAGGAGTAATATAATGGGTTCACGAATGATGCATTATGTTATTGGCAGAACACTTGCCAAACGTTATCATTTCTCTGATTCGTTTTTACTAGGTGCTATTGCGCCTGATGTTCAAAAAAATATGGCTGTTCCTAAGGATGTCTCACATTTTATTGAACGAGATGAACATGGTTTTGGCGATATTAGGTTGCAACGTTTTGCCCAACAGTACCAGCGTTATTGGAATGATGAGTTTGTCCAAGGTTATTATTGTCATTTAATTGCTGATGAAGTTTGGTTACAAGGGCCTATTAATCAGCAAGCGCGTCAATGGCCGTTCGGATCAATTGAACGTGATCAATACGTTGAGCAACATTATCAGGATTTTCATAGTTTTAACGCGATTTTACGCGATCATTTCCAACTAACACCGCCAACCTTTACCTATCAACTAGATTATCCTATTCAAGAAATTGAGCCGCGATTTTTGCCGGCGCTTGTCCAGGATCTGGTGGCTGATTTTAAAGATCAACAGCAACCATTAAAAGTTTTAACTGAAAAACAAGTGTTTGATTATCTGGATAAGTCGATTGCTGCTTACGAACAAACTTTATAAGGTCTAAGTCATCTAAATAATGGCGCATTCAACGTTAATTTGTCGTTAGTCTTAAAGTTGAGTATACTAATTAGTGAAGTTTTAAAATCTTATTAAATAAATGTCGTCATAGTTAAAGGAGAATTACGCATGAGTTGGAAAGATAATATTCAACCAAATTTATTAGCAGCAGTTGCTAAAGCTGACCAAAAGATTGCACCGCGTTTAGCTGAAATTGATGAGCAAATTTTAGAAAATCAAGATCGTGTTTTGAAATCATTCCAAGCTCATAATGTTGCCGAAAGTGATTTATATGGCTCAACAGGTTATGGTCACAATGATGAAGGTCGCGATAAACTAGAAGAAATTTATGCAGATGTTCTTGGTGGCGAAGGTGCTTTAGTTCGTCCACAATTTGTTTCAGGAACGCATGCAATCGGTACGGCTTTGTTAGGCTTAGTTCGTCCCGGCGATGATATTTTGTATATCACGGGTGAACCTTATGATACTTTACAAGAAGTATTAGGATTAGCAGGTAATGGTATCGGCAGTCCTAAGGAATATGGTATCGGCGTTGACTATGTCGATTTATTGGCAGATGGTTCAGTTGATTTTGCCGGTGTGAAGGCAAAAATGACTGACAAGACTAAAGTTGTGGCCATTCAACGTTCTTGCGGTTACGCTACTCGCGATTCCTTTACAGTTGACCAAATCAAAGTTATGGTTGAAGAAGTACGTAAAATCAATCCTGATGTTTGGATTTTTGCAGATAATGCTTATGGTGAATTCTCCGAAACTAAAGAGCCACTTGATGTTGGCGTTGACTTAATGGCGGGTTCTTTATTTAAAAATGCTGGTGGCGGTTTTGCGAAAACTGGTGGTTATATTGTTGGTAAGAAAGATTTAATCGAGCGCGTTAGCTATCGCTTGACTGTTCCTGGTATTGGTGGTGAAGAAGGCGCGACATATGGTCAATTAATGGATATGTACCAAGGTTTCTTTATTTCACCACAAACAACAGGAAATGCAATTAAGGGTGCTATTTTTGAAGCAGCATTATTAGAAGAAATGGGGCTTGATGTTTCACCTAAATGGGATGCCCCACGAACTGACTTGATTCAAAAAGTAAACTTTGGCAACGAAAAAGATATGGTCCACTTTGCTCAAGCCATTCAAATGGCTTCACCTGTTGATTCATTTGTTCAACCAATTCCTGAACAAATGGCTGGCTATGAAGATCAAGTTATTATGGCTGGTGGGACGTTTGTTGCTGGTTCAACGGTTGAATTTTCTGGTGATGGTCCAATTCGCCCACCATATACGATTTATATGCAGGGTGGCTTAACCTACGCTCATGTTAAATTAGGGATTATTCAAGCAGCTCAATATACTTTTTACGATCAAAAGTAATGAACACCTTGAATTAAAATGATTTGGACAAAGGCCGAGGCCAGATTGGTTTCGGTCTTTTTTAATAGCAAATTAAAAATGAGTGTTATCTAATGCTGATAGGGCTTTTTGGTATTTTCTGTTAAGGTTTTCTATGGTAATCTTATTGTGAGGTATTAAGCAATTATTAAATAAATTTGAGGAGAAGAAACGATGAAAGAGAAGAAGAAATTTCAGTTTCCGACTGCGTATACGGTCATTATTATAGTTTTATTACTCGTCCAAGCGCTAACTTTTTTCATACCATCTGGTAAATATAGTACGTTAAGTTATGATTCGGGCAAAAACGAGTTTGTTGTGACAGACGCTAAAGATAAGAAAACGACAGAACCTGCTACACAAGCTGTCTTGAATAAGTACAAGATTAAAATTGATGTTAAAAAGTTCAAGGACGGAACTTTATACAAGCCTGTCGCTATTCCTAATTCGTATGAACGAATTAAGAAACCTAAACGCGGGGTTTTTGGCACCATCAATCAATTCTTAACTGCGCAAGTTAATGGTATTACTGATAGTGTTGACATCATGGTCTTCATTCTGATTCTAGGTGGCGTGATTGGTATCGTCAATCAAACTGGTGCCATGAATGCCGGAATGTTACGTCTATCTAAAAAATTAAATGGTAAGCAACAATGGTTGATTGTCATCATCATGGCTTTGATTGCCTTAGGTGGGACAACGTTTGGTTTAGCGGAAGAAACATTAGCGTTCTACCCAATCTTAGTCCCTATCTTCTTAATGGCCGGGTATGATGCGCTGACGGCGGTGGCGACGATCTATTTAGGAACCGCGATTGGTACAATGAGTTCTACTATCAATCCGTTTTCGACCGTTATTGCTTCCAATGCAGCCGGCATTAGCTTTACCGATGGGTTACCCATTCGTTTATTAATGTGGGTTTTAGCTGTTGGCTTGTCCATGTTTTATACCATTCGTTATGCTGAAAAGGTTCGTAAAGATCCTGAATCATCCTTGGTTTATAATGCGATTGATCAAAAGCAATTGGATCAATTTAAAGTTAAAAACGATCACAATGGTGAATTTACGCGTCGTCAAAAGATCACGTTATTAGCCTTTGCTTGCGGTTTCTTAATCATGATTTATGGTGTGCAACAATTAGGCTGGTACTTTACAGAAATTTCAGTCGTCTTCTTAGGTGTCGTTTATGTTTTAGCACTTATTTCAGGCTTAAAAGAAAAAGTCTTTGTGGATAGTTTTGTTTCAGGTGCGGCAGATTTAATTGGTGTTGCACTAACTGTTGGTATTGCCCGTTCGGTTGGGATTGTTATGGAAACAAGTTTTGTTAGTGATACCATCATGAACTTCTTTAGTGTCTTGATTAGTGGTATGAACAACGTACTCTTCATTATCGTGTTGTTCTTTGTCTACTGTATTTTGGGCTTATTCATCCAATCTTCATCAGGCTTAGCTGTATTGTCTATGCCAATCATGGCACCTTTGGCTGATGTTGTCGGCATTGATCGTTCAATTGTGATTAACGCTTATAACTGGGGTCAAGGTTTAATCGGCTTAATTGCACCAACTGGTTTAATTCTAGTTTCATTATCAATGGTCGGCATTGGTTTTGATAAATGGATTAAATTTGTTTGGAAATTATTAGCGATGGTGGTTGGCTTGATTTTGATTATGTTAGTTGCCAGCGTTCTAATTTAATACAAAAATCCCGTGGGAAATATTTCTCACGGGATTTTTGTATTATTTATTTATTTTAACAACATTGACGACCGGTGAGCCATCTGCTGCAGTATGAACACCTTGAATTTCCGGCGTAAAGCCTGGAAATTGTTGAATTGCTGTAAAGAGGGTTTCAAAGTAATCAATTGCGGTTTGGTGCCAAGCTTCACCAGGAACAACCACGAAAATTCCGGGAGGATAAGGCAACGCGCCTTCGACGGCTATGCGGCCTAGACAGGCGGTTAATGGGATTGACTCATAATTCCCCTTAACAAAGTTTAAATCGGCTTGAGCAGGTGTTAAATCAGTTTTACGCATACGTGAATCAGTGAAGAGGGCGCGTTGATTGATCACTAAATTCTGTTCAATGAAAAAGTCAGATATTTGCTGGCAGAGTTCTGGTAACGTCATGCCTAAATAACGTGAACCAGTTTCAGCAATTAATTTTGGTAAAACCTCACTGACTTGTTTATTAGCAAAATAGTCGGCTTCAAATTCTTGTAAGACCTTGAATAAGGCTTGCCAGTCTTGATCGTTTGAACCAGGAGTTACAAGAAAGAGCATTGAATTTGGATCGGCTTTTTCCGGGACAATGCCATGATCAAGTAAATATCGGTCAACAACCCAACCACAAATCCCTAGTTCTTTAGTGCGAGGTAGGGTAACGGTGACTTTAAAGGGGTCTAAATAAGCTTGTCGATCTTGTAAATCAGGAAACGAGTGCCATGATTCACCAGGAACTAATTGCCATAGTTGGGGATTAGTCGTGATTTCTGTTAAATCATGTTGTAAGAGTTCTGGTGAATTAAAGGTCTTAAATAGTTTAAGACCTTGCACCTGTTTTCGGAAACGAATGGCAGCAGCTAAGGCATCTTGCCAAATCTGTTCACCAAATTTCCCTTGATTTAAAGCAACGTTAACAACTAGTGAGGCATAAACTGGGTAGGAGTAACTGGTGGTAACGTGTTTCAAATAGGCATGATTAAATTGAGCGTGAGAGACATAACGGGCTTGACCTTTGATATGACTGTCTTTTTTATGAATCTGGGAAGTTTGACCAAAGCCGGACTGTTGTTTATGAACAGACTGAGTGACTAAGATACCGGGATCCTCTGCTGTTAATGGTAATTGTAGTGGATCCATATCTTTGGTTAACGGACTGAATGGCTCATAACCACCCCAAGCAGCATCAAACAACATGTAGTCTGTTAAATGACCAAATTTATCTAGTAACGTTTTAACGTTTGGCACTAAGCCGTCAAAAGTTTCTAGTTCCATTACGGCAAGGCGGAATGGATGTGGCTCGTTAGCTTTTTCTGGCGCAACTTTAGCAATCCATTGCCGGAGATTGTCCTCATTGACGTCTTGTAGGCTAACTGGACCAATTAAACCTAAATCATTGCGTAGTGTATCTAAGTAAATTGGAATAGCACCGTTCATAACCAACGCACCATTATAAAGTGACTTATGATTATTTCGATCAAATAAGACTAAGTCACCAGGGCTTAGAATTGCTGAAGCACAGATGTTATTACTACCAGTGGTCCCGTTCGTCACAAAATAAGTTTTATCTGCATGCCAAATCTTAGCGGCAGCTTGTTCGGCAGTTAAAGGCGTTCCACCGTGTGTTAACATGTCGCCTAATTCTGTTAAGACATCGCTGGTATCACTACTAAAGAACGTTTGACCATAAGCCTGCTTAAATAAATAACCGGCAGGTGCCAAGTCATCGTACTCGCCAGCATGATGGCCTGGTGTTGCAAAACTAATAGGATTGCGTTCACTGTAATCTAATAAATCCCGTAGAAACGGAGGAATTTGCGCTGCTTCATAATTTTCAGCAGCTACATTGATTTGCTTAATTGTATTTGGAGTTAGTTGTTGGTTTTGTAAAGTAATACCATACCAGGGAGGTTCGGGGGAGTCTGAAACGTCAATAATAAAAGTTGGCACTGGTAAGTGACTAGCTTTAATTTTTTCAAGAATTTCTTGATCTGTTGCTTGAACAAGTAAAGCATGATAAGCAGCAATTGGTCGTTGATCAATAACAGTTGCTTCAGACAAGTTCAGTTGTTTTTTTAATGTTTGCGTTGTACCAAGTTGCAATAACACAAGAACCATCCCTTTCAAAACCATCACAAATTCATAATGCTATGATGAAAAAATTGTGATTTTTGTATACATCTTTCCCAGTATAAGATAAAATGGTTGTCATGCAAAGACATGCTGATCATTTTTTGTGTTTTCAGAAAAATATTAGGATTGGCAATTTAATTTCAAGATAGAAAGGTGCGGTCTGCACGTGTATCGTAATAAAGCCCCCGGTAAATCAAAATAAAATTCAAACACGCTATAAACCAGTACTGCAAAGTTTAAAGGGCCGTCTTGTGGCATATTTTTTTGATTAGTCATTCATGGTTCTTGGGCTTTTAGTTGAAAGATGTTGATAGCAATCATTGATTTTTTATATTTTTAATTTTTACTTGGGGGTTTTATTTTTGGATAGTTTAGAAGAAAAGCCTAAATATATGGCCTGGCCAGTTTTAGGTTTGTTAGTTTTTGTGACGGTTATTGGCTTTGAAAATATTTTGTATCCTTTTCAAAATCAAGGTTTATCGGTTGTTTTCTCATGGGTCTTTTTATTACTGGCCTATATTGTGCCTTATGCCTTAATTTCTGCACAAATTGGTACGACTTTTACACATGATGGTGGTGGACTAGCCACTTGGGTCCGTCATACTTCTGGCGATACACTGGGATATTGGACCAGTTGGATGTATTGGTCCAGTACCTTGCCATACTTGATTGACGTTTCAAACTCAGTAATCGTGGCTTTTTCGTGGTTAATCTTAGGTGACAATTCATTAGATCGACACATGTCTAATACTTGGTTTGGTATTTTAACCTTTGTGGTTATTTTAATCTTTATTATTTTAGAAAATTTATTTACACGATCATTAGAAGTAATGTCGTTAATTGGTGGCGCGGCAATGTTCTTAATGGGTGTTTTATTTGTTTTCATGGCTGCTGCAGGGGTGGCCAAAGGTTTTCCAATTGCTACCCAACCGTTTAATTTAGCAGCGTTTAAGCCACACTTTTCAACTCATTATTTCTCAACAACGGGGTTATTAATTTTTGCTACTTCTGGTGCGGAACTAGGTGCAACTTATATTGGCCAATTGCGTAATCCTAAAAAAGAATTCCCTAAAGCAATGTGGATGTTAGCTTTAATGACTGGCTTCTTAGTCATCTTTGGTTCGTTAGCATTAAGTGTCTTCTTTAATGCTAATCATTTGCCTGCCGATTTAAAAATGAACGGTTCATTCTACGCCTTCAAAATGTTAGGTGAGCAATGGGGCGTTGGTAAGTTGTTTATGTATATGTTTGCTGGCACGCAGTTGGTTTTCATGCTGGCTCAACTTGCAGTCTTAATTGACGCTTCAAGCCGTGTGTTATCTGCTGATACGGCAATTCAGTTTATGCCGAAATGGTTACTACAAAAGAATAAACAAGGTCGGCCTATCCATAGCTACATCTTCACGGCTTCTTTGTGCTTATTCTTATTGTTAATGAGCAGTACGTTACCTAACATTAATTCTGTTTTTAATTGGCTTTTAAATTTAAACGGAATTGTTTCACCTTATAAAACTTGCTGGGTTTTCTTCGCCTTTGTTAGTTTGCGACTACAACAAGATAAATTTCAGTCATCATATGTCTTCATTAAGAATCAAAAATTGGCTTTATTTGTGGGCGCTTGGTGCTTCTTGTTTACTTTTGTTTGTGCAACGATGGGCTTCATGCCTCAAGAAGCGGCTTGGGGGACGCCAGCGTTTATGCATCAATTATTAATGAACATTGTTTCTGTACTAGTTTTGTTCGGGTTAGGTTTTGTCATGCCAGTATTGGCACGGCTTGAATTAAAACATCAACATCATTCATTGAATTAAAAAAAGACGTTAAGAACAATTTTGTTCTTAACGTCTTTTTTGAAGTTGTTACTGCCAGTTGATTAGCTCGGTCAGACCGTCTGAATAAATAATGTCATCTTCATCGTCAATTAATACAGCTTCAAGGTTAGGTTGCTGATTAACGATTGCTAGAATATGATCAATTGATTGATTTAACAAACGCAACGACCAAATCTCACCATCAATGGCTTGTGGTGAGATGATTGTTAAACTGGTCAGGTCAGTTTCAATTGGGCGACCAGTTTGCGGATCAAGGAAATAAGAGTAGGCCCACTGTTGTTTAACCAGCGCGCGTTTGTAGATTTGACGTGTGATAAAGGAGCGGTTGGTTGTGCTAACCATAGCTCGTTTACCTTGATTGATAGCCATAGCTGGACTAACGGGAACGCGCCATTGTTGATCAACCTGACGAGATGGACCAAGCACCGTAATGTTACCGTCAAAATCAATTAGTGCTGCATGAACATTGATACTATTTAAGTAGCTAACTAACAAATCCGTTACATAGCCCTTAACTAGAGAACTTAAATCGAGAACCATACCAGATTGCGTAAGAAAAACAGCAGATTGATTATCATCAAGAACGATTTGTTCCGGATTGGTGAGCGGTAAGGTTGCTTGAATTTCTTCAGCACTTGGAATCCGTGCATCTGGCTGGCTGATACGCCAAAGTTGCGTCAAAGGTGCTATGGCGATGTTTAAATTACTTGCTTGTTTGAGACTATGATACTTACCGAGTTTAATTAATTCATAGAGTTGTCGATCAACAGTAATGGCTTTCGCACCTGATTGATGATTGAGGGTCCCCAGTTGTGAAGTTGCGGTTTGACTGAAACGTTGTTCATAAATTTTAAGTCGTGCTGCTAGTTCGTCTAAAACGAGTTCAGCATTCATGGTTTCGATCATGATATTAAGCACTTTATCTAAAAAATAAAATTGCCGTTTAGCTTGTGACAAGAGCTAACCCCCTTTAACGATAAAATTCAGCAGTTAACTTCAGAATAACTGAAATCAAGAATAGCGTCAACGCGCTTGTCGTTATAACTGGGAAATAACAATTTGAATGATTAAAGATTTATCTTATTTTTGAGACTGACTTAATTTTTACTTGCATTAGAACAGGGTTAAAGCGTTAAACTATAGAGAAATAAATAAAAAGAGGGAAGTTTGCAGATGTCAGATGCCAGTGAATCATTAATTGTGTACTTTTCAGCTTCTGGTAATACAAAAACAGCGGCTGAAAAAATTAGCCGTCAAACTCAAGCCGAAGTACTTGCCATTCAACCAGCAACACCATATCCAGAAGCCTATGAAGATTTAGCTACGGTTGGTAAAAAAGAAATTGATGAGCAAATATTGCCAGATTTGGCGCCTTTACCAATGAATCTTAATGCCTATCAAACAATCTATCTTGGTTTTCCCATTTGGTGGGATCAACCACCAATGTTAGTTGCACGATTTTTAAAAGAAAAAGGTTTAGCTAATAAGCGGGTGATTGTTTTTGCAACTAGTTATTCCAGTACAATAGATAATAGTCTTCAAGTTTTTAAAAAATGGACGGAAAATACTACCATTGAAATTTTAGGTGGTTTTTTAGCCAATAATGAACAAGAAATTCAAACAGGGTTAGCAAGTTGGACCGACTAGACTTACCGATTGTTCAATAGTTATAAGTATTGAGGTAGCGCTTTAGACTAAGGACTAAAGTTGACTTTTAATGTGGCTTCGAATATATTAGAAGAATATGAGAATTATCGGACTTAGTTTGTTGTGTAAACTTTAAAAAATATCTCATTTTACTTTTTAGATGTTAGGGGTTGTCTAAATTAGACGCGCGTAAAAGAATATTGATCATTGAAGACGAAAAGAACTTAGCTCGTTTTCTTGATCTTGAATTATCACATGAAGGTTACGAAACTAGCGTTGAAGGAAATGGTCGCTCCGGCCTTGAACTAGCTCTAAGCCAAGAGTGGGACGTTATTTTACTAGATTTAATGTTGCCAGACTTAAACGGCTTTGAAGTTTGTCGGCGAATTCGTAAAGAAAAAACGACGCCAATTATTATGGTTACGGCAAAAGATTCTGTTTTGGATCGTGTTGCTGGTTTAGATGATGGTGCTGATGATTATTTAGTTAAACCATTTGCTATTGAAGAATTATTGGCTCGTCTACGTGCTCTAATTCGGCGCTCAGAACTTGGCGGTCAAGCTAAACAAGCTGAACAAAAGCAACTTGTTTTTCGTGATTTAATTATTGAGCCACAAACACGGACAGTTATTCGTGGTAACGAGATTATTCAACTATCGAAGCGTGAAGCTTCACTTTTGTTAATCTTGGTTGAAAATGCCAACACAGTTGTTTCACGGGATGAATTGTTACGGAACGTCTGGGGCTATAACGAACAAGTCGCTACTAACGTTGTCGATGTTTATATTCGTTATTTACGGAATAAAATTGATCGACCAAACCGCCGCAGTTATATTCAAACGGTCCGCGGTACTGGTTACGTCATGCATTCGTAGGTGAGTCTTTTGGTTAAAGAGAAAGAAGCAAAATCTAAAAAGAAACCTGTTCGTCTTACGTTGCGGGTTAAATGGTCAGTGGCTGTTGGTCTGACCATTTTTTTGACGTTTATTATTTTTGCAGGGATTATGTATGCGTCATTTTACAACAATTTAGTTAATCAAGAGAAACAAACAACCAAACAAACACGGGACTTAATTGTTCAGCGTTTAAGTGGCTTCACGAATAATTTAAAAAGCGGTGATGTTATGCCGCTAATGATGCCTGAGTATTACCAAAACAAGGATCAAAATCCATTGACGAGTGCTTTTCAAGATACAATTGTCAGTCAGTTATCGCGTTCTGACATGGCAGTGCAGATTTATGATCGTGATGAGCAACAGATTTTTTCATCACAACAAACCAAACACGTGACTTTTAAGTCAGACAATCATGCTAAATTACAAATCATTCGTCAAAATGGCAAGCGTCTGATTGTTGCAACTCGACCGATTTACGCAGAAACAAACCGACAGCTGATTGGTTATGTTTTTATCGTGAATTATATGGATAATGTGCAGCGCTCAACACAGATGTTACGATTACAAATGTTTGTTTTAGGTGTTGTAGCAGTATTATTTAGTGCGTTAATTGGTTATGTGATTGCTTATCGTTTGTCAAAGCGGGTTAATGTTATTTCAGATACCATTAAAGAAATTGACCGCTCACCAGAATCGGCCGCACGAATTCCCAATTTTTCCGGCAATGATGAGATTAATGACCTAGCTGATCAGTTCAACCAAATGTTGGATCAAGTTCAACGCTACATTGAACAACAAAAGCAATTTGTTGGTGATGTTTCGCATGAATTACGGACGCCAGTGGCGGTGATTGAAGGTCATTTGAATTTGCTAAATCGTTGGGGGAAAGATGATCCTGAAGTTTTAGATGAGTCGTTAAAAGCAGCTAGTCAAGAAGCAGAACGAATGAACAGCTTGATTGAAGAAATGCTGCAATTAACGCGTGCGGAGCAAGTTGAATCAAAGAATGTCCAAGAGATAACAGATGTTCGCGAAGTTATTATGGGAGTCGTAGATAGCATTCAAATGTTGCATCAAGACTTCTCAATTCTGTCTGATATTGAAATGAATGCGGATGTTTCCGTGCGAATGACCCGTAATCATTTGGAACAGATCTTAATTATTTTGTTGGATAATGCAGTTAAATACTCAACCAAACGTAAAGAAGTCCATCTAAGTGCTGATACGACACCCCAAGAAATTCATATTGTTGTTCAGGATTTTGGGATGGGAATTTCAGCGGAAAGCCAACAGCGAATTTTTGATCGCTTCTATCGTGTTGATAAAGCTCGCTCGCGAGAACGAGGCGGTAATGGGTTAGGTCTATCAATTGCTTATCGTTTAGTTAAGGCCTATGGTGGCCAGTTAACGGTTGATAGTGTTGAAGGATCAGGTTCTATGTTTAAGGTGACACTTCCTACTATTTCTGAGAGTATTCCAGAATCAACTGATCATGAAGATGATTAAACAATATTAAAAAAGCCAACCACATTAATGTGGTTGGCTTTTAGTTTGCATTTTTTAATTATTATTTGCGTTGCTGTTTGCCAGCATTACGAGCACGAAGATCTTGATGTAATTGATTAACTTCGGTCGTTTCAGCTTGTTCTTCGGCTGTTTCAGCTTTAGCAAAGGAATTTTCATCGACGACTGTTACAATTGGATTTTCTTTTAACTCGCGATCAACAGCTGCTTTGATTTTAGGTTGAACAACAAATGTGGTGATGATTTGTTGGACTAAAATCATAATCCCACCAGCTAAGAAATAAAGTGCTAAGGCTGCTGGTGCAAATAAACTGATAAACAACGTCATACCTGGGCCAATAATAAGCATTGACATCATTTGTTTACGTTGTGCTTCTGGAATGCCAATGAGAGATAACATTGACTGAGCAACATAAAAGAGTGTCGAAATAATAGCTAAAACAATACTTGGCTTACCTAATGAGAAACCGAGGAATGTTTGTTTTGCAATAATTGGTGAGTATTCAACGGCTTGATATAAGGCAGCAAAAACTGGTAATTGAATTAACAGTGGTAAGCAGCCCATTCCACCAGTCATACTCATGTTGTTCTTGGAATAAACTTCCATAGTTAATTGACTAAGACGTTGTGCTTCTTCTTGACTTGCGCCGGCGCGATGTTTTTGAATTAAATCAATTTGTGGGCGCAAGGCGTTCATTTTTTCAGTTTGACGGGTTGATTTCTTAACCTGATTCAACATGATTGGTAACAAGATTAAACGAACGACTAAGGTGATGATGACAACACTCCAGCCATAGCCATCTTTGCCACCTAAGGCATCACCTAAACCAATGATTAATTTCTGCATTGGGATTGCTAAGTATTTATAAATCGAGCCATAGAAAAATCCAGTTGGTGGCTTTAAATTTTGATATTGGTTAGCACAGCCGCTAAGTAGCAGTAATAGGCCTGCAAACATGCCAGTTAGGACAATGCCTTTTTGCTTTCTTTTCATTAAAAAATCCCTTCCTTAACTTCTAAGAACACACTATACCGAAAAGTAGGGTAAATTTCCAGTCTAATCCATGATCTTAGAGGAATAATTAGAAAATTGGGAAGAGATTTGAAAACGAATTATTGAATTTTAAATTTACTGAGAGCCGGTTGAGGATCAATTGCTTGTTCACTAACATGGTCAACATGACCACTTGGTGAAGGTGAGGCTTTGACAGCACCAATAAATTCTTGTAACGCTGGTTCTTCACCACTAGCTTCAATATAAACATCGCCATTATCAAGATTCGTTACAAAGCCAGCAATTTTTAATTGATCAGCGACCATTTTAGTCATCCAGCGAAAACCGACGCCTTGAACACGCCCGCTAACCGTAAGTGCAACACCACGACGCATAAAAATACACCTCAATTTAAAATGAATTGTTTAAAAATTAAAAAAATCACGAATAACTTGCACATTTATCTTAACAATTATTTATTTTTAGCTCAACAGAAGTGTCTGTCAAAATATATTTCTGTTATGATAGAAGGCAAGTGAGGAAAAAATGATGCAGAAAATCGAATCAGTTAAAAACGAACAAATTAAAAAGATTAATAAACTAAAACAAAAGAAATATCGCCAACAAGCAGGTAAGTACTTACTAGAAGGTTGGCATGTGATTAAAGAGGCGCTCATCAATCGACCTCAAGAAGTCGAAATAATCTTAACAGTTAGTGACCATCTTGCAGTATTGCGCCCTTATCTTCGCGATCATTCTTGGATTGTGTTAGAAATTAACGATCGGGTTGCCGAAGTTTTAAGTGATACTGTCCACACCGATGGTATTTTTGCTGTGGCTAAGTTGCCTGAATTCTCAGAAACAACATTGCTGAATCACGAAAGTAAACCTTGGTTAGTTTTGGATCAGGTTCAAGATCCAGGCAACGCTGGTACAATGGTTCGAACAGCGGACGCCGCTGGTTTTGCCGGTGTGATTTTTTCGGCTGGTGCAATTGATCCCTTTAATAGCAAAGTGGTCCGTTCCATGCAAGGCAGTCAATTTCATTTAATTGTGGCGCAAGTACATGATTTAAAAGCATTCTTAGAAATCCAACGCCAGCAAGATTACCAAATTTTTGGCACTTTAGTGGATAGTTCAGCCACAGATATTCGTCAGATTGCGTTAGCTAATCAACGATATGTCTTAATGATGGGCAATGAGGCTCATGGTTTATCGACTGAGTTAGCAGCGCTTGCCGATGATAATTTGTATTTACCAATTTTTGGTCAGGCAGAATCACTAAATGTCGCCATTGCTGCGGCGGTTTTGATGTATCAATTACAAATGCAAGTCGACTTATAAAAGGTAAGCCAATTTAATTCCCTTTTGATGTAAAAGTTGTTACAATAGCAATTAGTTAAGTTGATGTGGATTATAACTCAAGGAGTAGTGTCGATGACGGAAGAAACACCTTGGCTACAAGATGAAGAATATATGGCTTTGGTTGATGATTTGTTAACAACACCGCAAGTACAAAAGCTAGCGGAGTTTACGCAACACCATTATACAGATCGCTTGCAACATAGTTTGCGGGTTTCTTATTACAGTTACTTATTGGCAAAGAAGCATCATTTAGATTATCGAGCAACAGCTCGAGCAGGTTTATTACATGATTTATTTTATTACGATTGGCGGACGACTAAGTTTAATTCGGGAACGCATGCCTATATTCATCCCCGCATTGCTTTACGGAACGCTGAACGGTTAACTGACTTATCAACTAAAGAAAAAGATATTATCATCAAGCACATGTTTGGTGCGACTTTGGCATTGCCTAAGTATCGCGAGAGCTGGATTGTATCTTTAGTTGATGATTATGTTGCGGTTAAAGAAGTTGGTGTGCCATGGCGGGGCAAAGTTGAGCAACGCTTGGCTAAGTTTAAATCGATTATTTAGTTGTTTGTTGAATCAGTTTGGAGGAATCACCATGGTTGAAACTCATGAATTTGCAACCAGCGTGGCTGTTGATGAACCCTGTCAAATTTGTCCACGTTTTGAAAAAACATTTGAATTACTAGGTAAAAAGTGGAACGGTTTGATTATTAGTGTGCTTTGTGAAAATGATCAACTTCGTTTTAAAGATCTAGCTAAATCAGTTACAAAATGTTCTGATCGCGTCTTAGTTGAACGCTTAAAAGAACTTGAAGGCGAAGGAATTATTGTGCGTGTCTCAACTAGAGAAGGCCATCAAGTGGTTTATTCTTTAACTGATAAAGGCCGTGCGTTAATGCCAGTTATGGATGCTGTTCATGATTGGGCCGATCAATGGGAGCCTGTGGCTTAGTTAATTAGCGAATTAGGCTTGACTATCAATTTTTGCCATTGTAAGATGAATGCAATTGAAAAGTGTACATTGAAGAAAGCTAGTAGTTTACTGAAACAAAACAGAGAAACGATTAACAGCTGAGAAATCGTTATTGTGAAGGTGAATGAATTCTTTTCTGAGTTAGTTTCTGAACAACAGTTGTTAATTAAGAAATTACGTTAGTCGCGTTATGACTTTAAGTGTTGCTTAGCATTATGATAAGCAAAATTAGGGTGGTACCGCGATGCCTCGTCCCTTTGTTGGACGGGGCTTTTTTTGTACGCAAAAAATGATCAATGATTTTAGAGGAGGAAATGACATGTCATTAAAAGACCAGCTGGAACAGTTACGCCAGAAGGGTGTTCAAGATATTAACGAAACTGATTCCCAAAAACAGCTTAATGAAATTCGAGTTAAATTACTTGGCAAAAAAGGACCAATCACTGAAGTTTTAAGAGGAATGAAGGATTTAACGCCAGATGAGCGTCCTAAAGTTGGTGCTTTTGCAAATGAGATCAAGCAAGATATTGCTCAAGCGATTGAAACACGTTTAACAGAATTAAACAAGGTTGCTTTACAACATCGTTTGCAACACGAAACAATTGATGTGACGTTGCCAGGCCAACCTGTTAAAACCGGTACACCTCATATCTTGAATCAAATGATTGATGATATTGAGGAGTTATTTGTCGGTTTAGGTTATCAAGTGATTGATGGTCCAGAAGTAGAAACAGATCACTATAACTTTGAAATGATGAATATCCCTAAGAACCATCCTGCTCGAGATATGCAAGACACATTTTACATTACTAACGAGCTTTTAATGCGGACGCAAACATCGCCTAACCAGGCTCGGACTTTGGAAAAGCACGATTTTAGCAAGGGCCCTCTCAAAATGATTAGTCCCGGCCGAGTTTATCGTCGTGATAATGATGATGCAACGCACTCTCATCAATTTACTCAAATTGAAGGTTTAGTTATTGACAAACATGTGACAATGGCTGACTTAAAGGGTACTTTAGAAGTTTTGGCTAAGCATGTTTTTGGTGAAGAACGTAAGATTCGGTTACGCCCAAGTTACTTCCCATTCACGGAACCTTCCATCGAAGTTGATATTTCTTGCTTTGCTTGTGGTGGTTCAGGTTGTAAAGTCTGCAAATATACTGGTTGGATTGAAGTATTAGGGGCCGGAATGGTTCACCCTAATGTTCTTAAAAACGTTGGTGTTGATCCTGATGTCTATGGCGGCTTTGCCTTTGGCTTAGGACCAGATCGTTTTGCAATGTTGAAATACGGCATTAATGATATTCGTCAGTTCTACCAAAATGACTTACGCTTCTTACATCAATTCCAACAGGAGGCTAAATAATTATGAAAATCTCTTACCAATGGCTCAATCAATTCGTTGATACTAAACAGATCGATCCTCAAGAACTTGCTGATCAAGTTTCTTTAACCGGAATTGAAGTCGCTAGTGTTATTGCCCCAGACGCCGGTTTGAAAAAAATCGTCGTCGGTCATGTTTTGAGTACTAAACCACATCCGGATTCTGATCACTTAACATTGTGCCAAGTTGATATTGGCGCAGAAGAACCTGTGCAGATTGTTTGTGGCGCACCTAATGTAGCAGCTGATCAATATGTAATCGTGGCCTTACCAGGTTCACGGATCGCTGATAATGTTAAAATCAAACGCGGTAAAATGCGTGGTGAAGCCTCTGAAGGCATGATTTGTGCTTTACAGGAAATTGGCTTTAGCGACAGTGTTGTACCTAAAGAGTTTCAAGATGGCATTTATGTTTTCCCAGAACCAAAACCAGTTGGCGAATTAGTCTTCAAGTATTTGGGAATGGATGATCGTTTGATCGATTTTGACATTACACCTAATCGTGCTGATACGTTAGGTATGCACGGTGCTGCTTGGGAAGTTGGTGCCATGTTACATCAACATCCACAATTTCCAACAGTTGAAGTGAATGAAAGTAATACTAAGACCAGTGATTTATTAAAGGTAACCGTTGAAAATCAGGACAAAGTGCCACAATATTTATTAAAAGTGGTCCAAGATGTTCAAATTCAACCAAGTCCACTGTGGTTGCAAATTCGCTTATGGAATAATGGTGTCCGGCCAATTAATAATGTCGTTGATATTACTAACTATGTTATGTTGGAATACGGTCAACCATTACATGCTTTTGACTACGACAAGTTAACGAGCCATGAAATTCTGGTTCGTCAGGCTCGTGATCAAGAGAAATTGACCACACTTGATGGTGAAGAACGTGAATTAGTGGCAGAAGATATCGTCATTACTGATGGTCAGAAACCAGTTGCCTTAGCCGGGACTATGGGCGGCCTTGATAGTGAAATTACCACGCAAACTAAAAATATTGTGATTGAATCTGCTGTATTTGATCGTACTAGCGTGCGTAAAACAGCGCAACGTCATAATTTGCACACAGAAGCCACAACCCGTTTTGAAAAAGGAATTGACGAAAGTGCTACTGAAGAAGCACTGCAACGTGCAGCTCAGTTAATGACTGATTTAGCAAATGGTCAATCTAGCCAAGGTGTTTTAGTTGGCCATCAAGTTGTCCCCGCTGCTAAAGAAATTCTAGTTGATCCTAAACACGTTAATCATGTCTTGGGCACAGCTATTAGCGCTGAACAAATGGCTGCTATTATGACTGATCTGGGATTTGCTCATCAAGGACAAGCTGACAAGTTGTTGGTAACAGTACCAATTCGTCGTTGGGATATTGCTATTGAAGCCGATTTGGTTGAAGAAATTGCCCGTCTTTATGGTTATGATAAGTTACCAAGCACATTGCCTGTGGGCACGCAAACAATTGGCCATTTTAATAAAAAACAAACTTTGATTCGTAAAGTTAAAAAATTATTACTTGCTAATGGTTTAGACGAAGTTGTTAGTTATGCATTGGTTAATGAAAGTGAAGCCGGCCGGTTTACTTATCAACCATCTGCTGATATTAAATTGGCTTGGCCAATGACACAAGATCATGCTTACTTACGTCAGAATTTAGTTAGCGGTTTATTAAATGATTTAAAATATAATTTGGCCCGTAAGCAAGCTAACGTTCAAATCTTCGAGCAGGGTAATATTTTCCAACAAATTAATGATGGTGAACAACCAAAAGAAACGCCAACCTTGGCCGCTTTATGGACAGGTACAGTTAACGAAGATAGTTGGTTAGGCAAGGCTCAAGCTGTTGACTTTTATTATGCTAAGGGTGTCTTAACTGACTTATTCAGAAACTTAGGAATTGCTGAATTGGTAACTTATCAAGCTGATGATACCATTGCAGAATTACATCCTGGCCGCACTGCTAAAATAATGTTGGGCGAACAAGTCTTAGGCTTTGTTGGTGAGTTACATCCAACATTCCAGCATGAATTAGATTTACCAGAAACTTATGTCATGCAACTAGATTTAGATGTGATCTTAAGTCAAGAGTTACCAATGTTAGTTTCGCAAGCCGCACCAAAATATCCAGCTATTGAGCGCGATCTAGCCTTAATTGTTGACCAAAAGGTAACTAACGCGGCTGTTGTTGAGGCTATTAAGTTAGCTGCAGGTAAATATTTGACCAATGTTCAAATTTTTGATGTCTTTACTGGTGAAAATATTGGTGTGCATAAACAATCATTAGCTTATCGGCTTCATTTCCAAAATCCAGATGCAACTTTAACTGACGATCAAGTGACAAATGCTATGACGAAGGTAGCAACAAAACTTCAAGATGACTTTGCTGCACAAATTCGTTAATTGCTGTTTTAAACTTGAGATTTGCTAAGAATACCGATAATATTTGTGCGACTTTCTTAAATATTTCAAAAAAAAGGGTGCGTTAGCACCTTTTTTGGTATAATGGCACAAGATAGTTTTAAGGGAGGATGGCTAGATTGGCTTCACGACAAGATAATCAAGCGCATCGTAAGGCTTCAGAGATTAACAAGAAAAAAGCAAGATTAGCTGCAGAAACACGAACTGTCCATCATTTGGTTTATTGGATTGTTGGTATTATTACAGCGTTATTAGTTGTGATTGGTTTACTAACTTACCATTATGTTAAATCATCATTAAAACCATTGGACGTCAACAATACTGAAAAGGTAACCGTTAAGATTCCGATTGGTTCTAGTAACAAAGATATTGCTACGGAATTACAAAACAAAAAAATCATCAAGAGTGCGGCTGTTTTTAGTTATTATGTTAAGGCCCACAACTACAGTGATTTCCAGGCTGGTAAATATTACTTCAGTCCTTCAATGACCTTAGATCAGATCATTACCCAGTTACAAAAGGGTCATTCAACACGAAAGGTTATTGCCAAAGTGTTGGTTAAAGAAGGGGTAATGGTTGAAGATATTGCTTCAGCGGTTGCTAAGAATACCAACTGGTCTAAAAAAGAATTCCTAGATTTAATGAAGGATCAAGATTTCTTAGAATCTCTAGCTAAGAAGTATCCTAAATTATTGAAGTCAAGCATGGCCTCATCAGGTGTTCGTTATCACTTAGAAGGTTATCTTTTCCCATTAACTTATAGTGTTTATGAAAAAGAAACCTTGAAACAGTTAGTAACGCAAATGGTTAAAGCAACTAATGAACAAATGGCACCATATTATGACACCATTGCTCAAAAGAACTTAACGGTGCAACAAGTCATGACCTTAGCTTCATTAGTTGAACGTGAAGGTGTTAAAGAAACTGACCGTAAAAAGATTGCCGGGGTCTTCTTTAACCGTTTGGACATTAACATGCCAATTCAGTCAGATATTTCTGTTATGTACGCATTAAATACGCATAAGGAAAGTTTGACTAATAAAGATACATCCGTTGATTCACCATATAACTTGTATGTGCATAGTGGATATGGACCTGGTCCGTTCAACTCACCAAGTTTACAATCAATTAGAGCAGTACTTGATCCAAGTGAACGTGATCAAAATTACTTGTACTTCGTTGCTAATTTGAAGACAGGTAAAGTTTATTACTCACATACCTATGAAGAGCATTTGACAACAAATTCAAGTATTGGCCAATAAAAAAGTCAAACGAAAATCAATGACGTTTGATGCTTAAGCTAACCGTTCTGTTTAGATCGTTCTTTGATCAAGCAGGACGGTTTAGTTGAGTCATTTGACTTTAGGCTTTTAGTTGATAAATAACTAGAATTTCTATATTTTTTATAAAAAAGGGGCATTATGGTGCAAAAACCGATAATTATTGGCGTTACAGGTGGTTCTGGTAGTGGTAAAACAACTGTCAGTCAACGTATTTATGAAAGTGTTGCAGGGCATTCTGTAGCCATGATTCAACAAGACGCTTACTATAAACATTCAGATTTACCAATTGAAAAGCGACGTCAAATCAACTTTGATCATCCGTTATCTTTTGATACTGATCGCTTATTAGCTGATTTGCAAAAGCTATCTGATCGTCAAGCTGTTGATGTGCCAATTTATGATTATAAATTGCGTAATCCTTCTGCACAAACGCGTCATCAAGAACCAAAAGATGTTGTTATTATCGAAGGTATTTTGATTCTAGATGATGAACGCTTGCGCGATTTAATGGATATTAAGGTCTATGTTGATACAGATGACGATATTCGTTTGTTACGGCGAGTTGAGCGAGATATTCACGAGCGGGGACGCAGTGTGGAGAATGTGTTTGCTCAATATTTAAAGACCGTTAAGCCAATGTATCATCAATTCATTGAACCTACTAAACGTTATGCTGATGTGATTATTCCTGAAGGTGGCGAAAATAGCGTGGCCATTGATTTATTGGTTACTAAAGTTCGCTCAGTTTTAAAACACGAAGGTTAAAATGACGTCGTTGAATGATAATTAAAGTCAGGTTGACATTGTCTAGAGGATTGACAAAAAGTGAACTTGACCCTATGATATTATTTTAAATAGTAAATCGAATTTAAGATTCGAATTTTTTGAGGTGTATGAAATGGCAGATAAAGTTTTCCCTATGACTGCTGAGGGTAAAGAGAAGTTAGAAAACGAACTTAATGAATTAAAAACAGTTAAAAGACAACAAGTCATTGAAAGAATTAAAATTGCGCGTGGCTTTGGTGATTTATCTGAAAATTCTGAATATGAATCTGCAAAAGATGAACAAAGCCAAGTTGAAACACGGATTAGCCAAATCGAAGAAATGTTGCATTATGCACAAGTTATCGATTCTAGCAAGATTGACCCGGATGAAGTTTCAATTGGTAAGGATGTAACGTTCCTTGAAGATGGTGAAGATGATCCTGAAACTTATACCATTGTTGGCTCTGCTGAATCTGATCCTGCCGCTGGTAAAATTAGTAATGATTCACCAATTGCTAAAGCATTGCTCGGCAAGAAAAAAGGCGACAAAGTTAGCATTGAAACACCAGGTGGTTCTTTTGAAGTAACCATTACAGCGGTTAAATAAAGTTGCTCTTAAAAAGTTTGATGCCATCATGCATCAAACTTTTTTTATGGTTAAGTTAAAACTTCAGTGAAAAGATGATTAATAGTGATGTCAGTCTCTAGACAGATGGTATCTTGATCAATTATTGTTATAATTAAATTAAAATTATTAAGGACGAGGATGTTTATATGCGTAAAATGCTGCCATTTTTAGGCATCGTCATTGCAGCTAGTCTGATTTTGTTAGGATGGCAAATTTTCAGTACGCCATCTGCGTTAATTTTCTTAATTTCGGGTATTTTGATTTGTCTATTAATTAATAAGCGCCGCCAAAAGAATAAACGTAATAGCACATTTTTAACCTTTCTCGCCGTTTTTTTGATTGTTTTAGGGTTAGCCTCTAATCAAGCTTTCTGGTGGTTAATGTTCTTGCTATTATTATTTGTTGGTATTTTTATGCCAGAAATTTTTGGTGAATCGGGCCATTTCTTCTGGCGTAAAAAGAAATATTTTGCGCCACAGATTAATCCAGACGATCAAGCTAAGAAACAAGAAGATTGGTCAATTTCGACAAATAAATGGTTTGGCGATCAGAATTTAGGCAATCAGATTTATCAATGGCATGATATTAATTTAAAGGAATTGGCTGGCGATACAATCATCGACTTAGGGAATACTTTATTACCTGCCGATCGAGAAAATATTGTCATTTTGCAAAAAGGGCTGGGTAATACAAGAATTTTGGTACCCTTTGGCACCGGAATTTATTTAGAACATTCTACTTTTATGGGTGAAGTGACCTTTGCAGATCAACGTCATCAATTAAAAAACCAAGCTTTACAAATAAAAACGCCAGATTATCAAAATAGTCAACGGCGCATTAGAATTGTGACAAGTCAGTTAGCTGGTGATTTGGAGGTGGTCTTTGTATGAGTCGCTTCCGTAGTGCGTGGCTATTTTCATTAATTACTTTAGGAACACTAGTTTTTGCAGGCATTCCGATTCTTAGTGCTGCTTATCTTAATTCAGATTGGCAATTATTACGTTATACACTCTTACAAGAGTTTTTTAATATGCCATTGATTATTTACTTAATTATTGGTGCAGCTATCTTCAGTTTGCTCATTGTTATCTTGGTTAATTGGTTCTTTCGTCGTTATGAACAACGTCAATTAAGCCAAGTAAATAGCATTATTCAAGGTAACTATGTGGAACTGCAAGCAAAAACAAAAGCACCAATGGAATATGGTTGGCAAGATTCATTAATTGATAAACGATTCCAACAATTAAATGAAAAAGTAGTTAGTTTACAGCAAGAATTACAGGTTTATTCTAATCAACCATTACGTTTTGAAGGCGAAACTCGTGAGCAGATTTTGGTTGGTGAGCGCCATCGTCTGGCTCGGGAATTGCATGATTCTGTTTCCCAACAATTATTTGCAGCGATGATGATGTTATCCGCGCTAAGTGAATCAGCACAGCAAAATGATATTGCTGATAATTATCAGCAAATTATCACGAAGATTGAAAATGTGATTAATCAGGCTCAATCGGAAATGCGGGCCTTATTGTTACATTTACGGCCGACGAATTTGGAAGGACGCTCATTAAAAGAAGGTATTATTCAATTACTGAAAGAATTACAAACTAAAATTAAGATTAAAATCACCTGGGATATGGATGACGTTAAGTTACAGTCCGGTGTTGAGGATAATTTATTTAGAATTGTTCAAGAATTGCTTTCAAATACGTTACGACATGCCAATGCTGACCAAATGCAGGTATACTTAAAGCAAGTCAATCAAACCGTTGTTTTACGTGTTGTCGATAATGGTGTCGGCTTTGACATGGCCCAACAAGAAAAGGCTGGAAGTTACGGTTTAACAAATATTCAAGAACGTGCTGAATCAGTTGGCGGCACGGTTAAAACGATTAGTTTTAAAAATCAAGGTACTAGCGTAGAAATTCGCGTGCCGATAGTGTCGGAGGAAGAGCATGATTAAAGTTTTAATTGTTGATGATCATGAAATGGTTCGCTTAGGTATTTCATCTTATTTAGGTGTTCAAAGTGATATGGAAGTTGTTGGTGAAGCTGAAAATGGTCAAGAAGCTGTTGAAAAGGCGCTAGCATTGCGTCCAGATGCTATTTTAATGGATGTTGTGATGCCAGAAATGGATGGTATTGCTGCTACTAAAGAAATATTGCGGCAATGGCCAGAAGCTAAGATTATTATTTTAACAAGCTTTATTGACGATGAAAAAGTTTATCCTGCGATTGAAGCAGGAGCTGCTAGTTACATATTAAAGACGTCAACGGCTGCTGAGATTGCGAAAGCGATTCGCGCAACGGCTAATGGTGAATCAGTGCTAGAACCAGAAGTGACGACTAAGATGATGAATCGAATGTCACAAAAGAATCAACCGCAATTATATGAAGACTTAACAGCTCGTGAACGGGAAGTTTTAATGTTAATTGCCAAAGGTAAAAGTAATAAAGAAATTGCCGATGAGTTATTCATTACTTTAAAGACCGTTAAAACTCATGTTTCGAATATTTTGGCTAAATTACAAGTTGAAGATCGTACGCAAGCTGCAATTTATGCCTTCCAGCATCACTTAGCTGAATAATAGGCAAATCAAAAAAGAGTGGAACAAAAGTTGTTTAGACAATGAGCATCAAATTAAAAAAATCGCTAAATCCGAATGTGGATTTAGCGATTTTTTAATTTAAGCAGAATTGACTGACTTTTGGAACACATTTAGTAGCCAAGATTGCCAATAATAAATTCAAATTTTTAAGATATACTTCTATCCCAGACCTGCTTTAACATTTTACTTGATCGTGTCAGCTTTAGCTGCCAGTTTTTTACGCCGCCAGTAAGTCAAGGCACCACCAATAATTAAAAGCAACCAAGTGATTCCGGTAATTAACCAACCAGTACGCCAACCTTCTGGTGTGAAGACCAATTTAATTTGGTGCTTACCTGGTTTGACTTTAGCAGCCAAGAAAGTTTTAACAGCCTTAGTGGTTTTAACGGCTTGACCATCAAGATAGACGTGCCAACCTTTATTATAAGGAATGGTTGTCATTAATAATTGATCTTTCTTGATATCAACAGTACCAGTTAGTTGATTACCAGACATTTGGGTAATTTGAGCATTATTCTTTTTCAACATTTGAAAATCAGTGTTAACCACGTTTTGATCCAGTTGGTACAGGTTAAGAGCTTGTAGCCAAACACTTGGCTTTTTGAAGTTAATGGTAATATCAATTTTCTTGCCGATATCACGACGGGCAACATTCAACAGAATTGTATCTCGGAAGTTTTCGTCAATCGGCACATTCTCACCATTAACAGTAATATCAACAGCATCTGAATCAACAGCCGTCCCTAAACTAAGGTAGTACGAATTATTAGTTGTTGGTGTAAAACTAAAAGTCACCGTGCCTGGTAATGATGAATTAATTTTAGTGTAAGTTGCATCAGCTATTTCCGCATTTCGCTTAAGGTTATTCAAGGTAATATGATCAATACTAGCAACAGTATAAAGTGGGGCATAGTTATTTTGTCCTAACATATCTGCTAATAATCGTTCTTGATTAAGAATCGGTTGTCCAGTCGTCATTTTTGTTGAAAGTATCTTGTCATTAGCAGCGAAAACCGTATTAAGGGCGTTTTTATTTTGACGAACATAAATCGCCCCATCTTGTTTGAGAGCTGGATAATTTTGCACATCTGGGCGCCAAGAAGTAATCGATAGACCCGCGGCATAATCAGGAATTTTATTGAAGAGATCATTTGCAATTGGGCGATCTAACCAAGTTTTGAACCCCAATAGACTGTCAGTGATTTGCGTGCCAAACTTGTAATTAACAAAGTTATCACCAGCAGCTTGTCCAATATAATCATAGAAATGACCTACAATTGGATTTTGCATCGAATTAAAGTGGCCACCACCAGCATAGCCAAATTGCATGGCATCGTCATTGGTTCGGTTGAACGTTTTTTCTAAGCGACTGCCAGTCGTTTGTTGACTAGAAAGATGCTTAACAACGTTGTTGACGATTCCTGTGTAATTCCAATATTCCGATTGTTTGGTATAGCTGATTTGTCGCAGCGATGTCTGATAATTAAGAATTGCTTCGCTAACCATTGTTAGTAATAGCAAGTTTGTTAACCAGCGTTTAGGTTGGCTAGCGTAGTAACACATGATTAAGAAAAAGCTAAATAAAACTAGCACAATACTACCTGCTAAATAGCTGGTCTTAAAGTAGGCGAATTGTTTTTGATTGAGTAATAAATAGGCTAACCAGCCGACTAGTAATGCTGCCACAATACTTAATTGCCAAGTCTTGAGTTTGAAATGACGCGTTAGGACTTCGCTGGCTAAAACAATTAACCAAGCACTGAAAATAAAACTAAATCGTGACGGATACCAAACGGGGAATTGACCGCCATGCCATAAAAGATCTAACGGTTCTAAACAAAAAGAACAAACTAAGAAAGCTGTTAGCAAGAGGGCGCTAATCTTTTGACGGAATTTAATTGTTGGTACAAAGAAAAAGATGAGCGCTAGAATCAAAATAATACTGCCCGTAAAAATATTAGCTTGGCCTGAAGACATTTGATCAAAGGAATAACTGCCTAAAGTTAGCTTACCTAATAGTTGTAAGGGATTATATTCCCAATGCCAACTTATTTTTACTGCATTATAAGTAGCTTTAGTCGAGCGTAATTCAAGAAAAGTGGGTAATAAAATCGCGGCATTAATAGCGCCGGCAAGAATTGAGCCAATGCCAAAACTCGTGACGGTTTTAAACAGAGGTGTTTTTTTCGTTGCTTGACTGGCCAGCAAATAAATAAAATATAAGACGCTAAAGAGACACAGCATATAACCAATATAGAAGTTGGTAAGTAGGCCTAATGCTAGGACAATGAAGTAAGGCCACCATTTTTGTCGGTTAAAAATTAATTCAATTGCGCCAAGTAATAGTGGCAATAAGTAGACCCCATCTAACCACATTACGTTTAATTGATAAGCGGTATTATAACCACAAAGTGCATAGGCAACAGCTAAACCTAATGCAAAAGTTTCGCCAACAGGTTTAGCACGATGCCGTAAATAACTGTACATGGTTAAACCGCAAAGGCCAATTTTGATAATGGTCATTAGCCAAACCCCAAAAGGTAGCCATTTGCCAGGAGTTAGTAAGAGAATTAAATTAAAGGGACTTAATAAATAATAGCTCCAAGTACCAATTGTTGAAGATCCTAAGCTACTGCTAAAAGAATAAAGTAATTGATCAGAATGACCTAAGAGAACTCGGCGATAATAACTATAAAAATCGATATATTGTTGACCAAGATCCGTTGTTAAAATCGTATGATTTCCGATTGGAAAATTCTTTTGAACGATAAAATAGATTAAGACAGTTGCAGCTGGAATTAACCAGCTTAAAAAATAAATTAAAGTTGTTTGTGTCAGATTGCGTTTCAAAAATTTGGGCATGGGTGACTCCTTTGAATTAATAAAATTTGTTGAAATATGCCAGCTATTTTTGTCAGGCAAGGTATTTTTTGTTAGAATGAGCTAGTAATTAGAAAGGAGCTTGCGCGTCTATGGTCCGTCGACGTCAAAAAACAAAAACGCAGAAATCACCATTAAGATTTCGCCTGAATTTATTATTCTTTATCGCCTTTCTATTATTGGCTATTCTAGTTGCTCAACTAGGTTACTTGCAAATTGTTTATGGTAACAAGTTTGAATCACAAATTGAGCAGACAGATAAAACAGTGGTAACAGGTAATGTTCCTCGAGGAATGGTTTATGATGCCCAAGGTCGTACATTAGTTGGGAATTCTTCTGAGAACGCCATTACTTATACTAAAAGTATCAATGTTAAAAGCAATGAAATGCTAGCGACTGCTGAAAAATTAACTAAATATTTAACTGTCCCTAGTACAACTTTGCAGCAACAAGATATCGTTGATTATTTCTTAGCTGATAATAACTATTATAAAAAAGTTGTCGCAAAATTGCCAAAATCACAGAAGTATGACAGTGAAGGTAATGATTTATCGGCCAGCAAAGTTTATAAAAATGTCAGTCAATATGTTGCTAAACACCGCGACTTAACCCTGACAACTGAACAAAAAGAAGTTGCAACATTATATAAAAAAATGTCCGGTGCTTTTCAATTATCAACCGTTTATCTAAAAGATGATGGCGTGACTGAAGATGAAATTGCTCAAGTGGGTGAGCATTTATCAGAATTGCCAGGGGTTGGTGTCGGTACTAACTGGACTCGTAATTATCCAAGCGGTAGTATTTTGACCAGTATTTTAGGAACGGTCACAACTGAGAAGCAGGGATTACCTGCAGATTCACTGACCTCAATGCTAAAGACGGGTTATTCACGTAATGATCGCGTGGGTAACAGTTATTTGGAAAAAGAATACGAATCTATTTTACGCGGTACGAAGTCACAAACCCAAGTGACTGTTAATAACGATAATCAAGTCCTAAGTGAGGTGACACAATACGCCGGTAGTAAGGGCAGTAATCTTAATCTTACCATTGATTCCAAATATCAAACCGCGGTTGAAAATGCACTTAAGAGTCAATTTGCTGCTGCTAAGGAAGCTGGTTATACCGGTTATTCCGATGGTGCTTATGCAATTGCAATGGATCCTAAAACTGGTGCCATTAAAGCAATGGCTGGTATTCGGAATGATCCCGAAACTAACAAGGTAACCGACGATGCCTTGGGAAATATTAATCGAACTTTCGTTATGGGTTCGATTGTTAAGCCGGCCACTGTTTTAGGAGCCTTTATGGATGGCGTAATTACACCAGATGATAATACACTCCCTGATGATGCGATTTACTTACCAGCATCACCAATTAAGAAGTCTTGGTATCCTGCTGGTACTTTTAAAACGATGACGGCTCAGCGGGCCTTGGCGATTTCTTCAAACACGTACATGATGCATTTAGCGATGCTTGAGAGTAATGCTAAATACACACCAAGCAAATATATTAAAATGAATGATAATATCTTTGAAAAATTACGTGATCAATATCAACGTTTTGGTCTAGGGTATAAAACTGGGATTGATTTGCCTGGCGAAATTGATGGCTATTTAGGTTCAACAACAAATGAATACAACGCCATTAAATATGGTAGTGCCCTTGACGAAAGTTACGGTAACTACGATGCCTATACACTAATTCAAGTTGCTCAGTATGCTTCTACTGTCGCTAATGGCGGTTATCGGATGCAACCTTATATTGTGGATTCAATTCAAAAGACAACCAAGTCTGGTGAAAAGGGTGCGGTTATTTATCAACATACACCAGAGATCTTAAATCGGGTTGACTTCACTAATGCACAATTAAAAGTTGTCAAACAAGGTATGTATGATGCTGTAAATGGTAATGATCCATTTATGACTGCTAGTGCGTTAAGAGGTATGGCGCAAAAAGTTGCAGCTAAGACAGGTACTGCTCAATCATTCTATTATGATCAAAATAATCCTGATAATACGAATCCACCGGCAACCATTACCCATTCATTTATCGGTTATGCACCGGCCAATGATCCTAAAGTTGTGGTCGCTGTTGTAATGCCTAACTTTACAAGTGATTCTAAGTCTACTTATTCTTTAGCTTTAGCTAAAACAATGTTCCAAGATTATTTCAAGATGGAAGGCACAAATTAAGTCTAATAAATTGTTCTTTCTAAGCTTGGTTTCGTGAAAAATTTATAGCATTCTATAAATTTTTCTGCTATACTGGAAAAGTCGTGAATACCACGGAGTTCATTGAGAATGGAGGGTCACATATGCGTGTAAACATTACCATGGAATGCACAGAATGTCATGAACGGACTTACTTATCAAATAAAAATAAGCGTAACAATCCTGATCGCTTAGAATTAAAGAAGTATTGCCCTCGTGAACGTAAAGTTACGTTGCATCGTGAAACGAAATAATTAGATAAATCGTGGGTCATTAAGGCTCTTTGAATGGCTGATTCACATTATGTGAACCAGCCATTCTTTCTTTATTGACCGGAAAAAGGTTAATCATATGATGTCAAAAAAGGCAATTCGTCAAGAACAAATCACAAAATTAAAGCAAGTTGATGCTAAAACTAAGTTAGCTTGGGAACAAGATCTGTATCAACAATTGTGGGAAGATCCTGCTTTTGAGGCTGCTGAGACAATTGGTCTTACTTATTCAGGCCCCTTTGAGATTAATACTTTGCCTATTATTGAAAAGGCCCTTGAATTAGGTAAAGAGGTTTATTTGCCGCGAACGGAACCAACTACTCATAAAATGAATTTTATTCGTTATGATCAGCATGATCAGTTGGAGAAATCTGATTTCGGTGTTATGGAGCCTGTTTATGCTGAAGATAAGATTGAGAATTACTTAGATTTGATCATTGTTCCAGGGCTACTTTTTACAACGTATCCTCACTGGCGCGTTGGTTTTGGGGGCGGTTATTATGACCGTTTCTTATCCACTTATCCAGCAACGACAATTTCGTTGGCTTTTCCCTTTATGATTTGTGACGAATTGAATTGGGAGACTTTCATTTATGATCGTTTAATCGATCACGTTATTGTTGAGAAAGCATAGGTGAAATATTGAATTCTAATTTTATCAGACGTTGGCGTCAGTCTAACTGGGTAACTATTCTGATTTTAGGTATTACCGTGCTGATTTTTTTAGGTGAGACACTAACCGGTGGTAGCCAGTCACCGCAAGTACTAGTTAATTGGGGCGCGAAATATGATCCCTTGGTACAAATTGGTCAATGGTGGCGGTTAATTACGCCAGTATTTGTCCATATTGGCTTTATGCATATTTTTGTTAATGGTTTTACTTTGTATTATATTGGCGGCGCCGTTGAACAAATGATTGGTCACTGGCGCTTTGCTTTGATTTATTTGTTAAGCGGCTTAAGTGGCAATTTAATGAGTTTTGCCCTTGGTGGTGCTGCCGTTTCTGCCGGTGCTAGCACGGCTTTATTTGGCTTGTTTGGTGTTTACATTGCATTAGGTGTGATCTTTGATGATAGTTATTATCTTCGTCAAACTGGACGCCAATTTTTAATGCTAGCTATTTTCAACCTAGTCTTTGATCTCATGGCTAGTGGTATTGATATTTGGGGCCATATTGGTGGTTTAATTGGTGGCTTTTTATTAATTAGCGCCTTTGCACTACCGGGTCAAAAATTTCGAAAAGGTGTTACTTGGCAAGTTAGTGCCTCAATCGCCTTTTTGGCAATTTGTGCTTTCTTATATTGGTTAGGAATGGTACGCTAATAATGTTAAATAATGAACCAAAATTCCGTCATTATTATGATGTTCAACAATTATTAAAACGTTTTGGTAGTTATGTTTATATGGGTAATCGATTGTGGGATATTGAGATGACTGGCGTTGAGCTTAAAAAAATTCACGATGCTGGTCTGATTGATGATTTAACTTATACCCATGCCAAACTGGTACTAAGACATGAGCACGAATTAGAACAAAAGCGCTCTCAAAATTTGAAGGAGGAACAGTAACGACAATGGAAGACCAAAAAATCATCGGTGTCGATTTAGGCGGCACTTCGATTAAATTTGCAATTTTGACAATGGAAGGCGAGATCCAACAACGCTGGAGTCAACAAACTAATATTCTTGATGAGGGTAGCCACATTATTCCTGATATCATCGAATCAATTAACCACCACTTAGCTTTATACGATATGAAACCAGAACAATTTGCTGGTATCGGTATGGGTACACCAGGTAGTGTTGATCGTCATAATGGGACAGTTATTGGCGCCTTTAACCTTAACTGGAAGCAATTGGTTTATCCTAAGCGCGATATCGAAGCTGGGACTCATATTCCATTTTATATCGACAATGATGCCAACGTTGCTGCTTTAGGCGAACGCTGGGAAGGTGCTGGCGATAATCAAGATGATGTTACTTTTGTTACCCTAGGTACTGGTATCGGTGGCGGTATCATTGCTGATGGTCGTTTACTGCATGGTGTTTCTGGTTCTGCCGGTGAAATTGGTCATGTTACGATCGATCCTAATGGCTATCTATGTACTTGTGGCAAGCATGGCTGCCTAGAGACAGTCGCATCAGCAACTGGTGTTGTTCGCGTTGCTCGCGATATGGCTGAAGAATATGCTGGCGATGCTAAATTAAAAGTAATGCTTGATGATGGCGAAGAAATTTCTTCAAAAATTGTCTTTGACTTAGCTAAAGAAGGCGACCAATTAGCAACAGCTGTTGTTGATCGTGTTAGCAACTATTTAGGTTTAGCTTTGGCAAATATTGGTAATACTTTGAACCCAGCCTTTATCGTTATCGGTGGTGGTGTTAGTGCCGCTGGTGATTTCTTGTTAGATAAAACTCGAAAAACATTTGAAGCAAATGTCTTCCCTAACGTACGCGAAAATACGAAGCTTCGTTTAGCAACATTGGGTAATGAAGCTGGCGTTATCGGTGCAGCATCATTGGTATTAGAAAATAACAAGGATTAAGGGTGTTAGTAGATGGTTTTATTAGCAATTAAAGTTAACGGTTGGTTAATGATTAATCTTGTCCTGATCGCCATTTTGTTATGGATGGCTGGTAACTGGGCTTATTACAAAATCCGTGGTCGCCAATTAGGCGGCGCAATTGATGCTCAAGAATTCGAACAGGATATGCGTAAGGCTCAATTAATTGATTTGCGTAATAAAAAAGATTACGATGCTGGTCATATTTTAGGCGCTCGCAATATGGAATCCGTTCAAGTTAAGTCATGGGAAAATGAGTTACGTAAGGATTTGCCCGTTTATTTATATGAAACTGGCGAAAACATTTCTATTCGTGTCGCTTTACGATTGAAAAAAGTCGGCTTCCAAAATATTAAATGGCTTAAGGGCGGCTATTCCACATGGGAAGGCAAAGTCAAAAAGACAGCTAATAAATATAATGATTAACTCATAACGAATCAGCGAGTTATTTGATAAACTAAAAAACGAATGATTGAGGATAACCTCATCATTCGTTTTTTAGTATAATATGTGTTTAAATTAGCCTTGGTGTGCTGCGTGACTTTTACGATTAGCACGACGGCGATTTTCTTCAACTTTGTTATCAAACTCTTCTTGTGGTTCAATAACGGTTTTCTTAAAAGCAAATAATGAACCTGCAACTGCACCAAGTGTTGTTAAACTACCAATTAAAAATCCTTTTGCAAAATGTTTTGCCATATTGATGACCTCCTTTGTTATCACTAATATTATCGCCTATTCGAACGGAATTAGCAATTAAGAACCAACTAGATTGATGAAAATCAGACCTTAGTCTAAATTCACAAAAATCACAGTAGCTTTTTATAGTATTGAAAAGATTGGAGCTCAAATGAAACCAAAAGTACTCGCAATTGTCGGGCCAACAGCCGTTGGTAAAACTGCGTTAAGCTTAGAAATCGCACAAAAGTTCAACGGTGAAATTATTTCCGGTGACTCTATGCAAGTTTATCGACATCTAGATATTGGAACAGCTAAAGCAACTGCGGCTGAACAAGCGGTTGCGCCACATCATTTAATTGATATTTGTGATGTTGACCAAGCATATTCGGCTTTTACATTTAAACAACTTGCCACTCAAAGAATTGCCGAAATTACTGCACGCCAACATTTGCCAATTATTGTTGGCGGTACTGGTTTTTATTTACGTAGTTTGCTGGAAAATCTTGACTTAGGTGGCGCTGAGACGGCCGATGAGCAGAATCGCTTGCGTCACGACTTAGAGCAACTGCTAGCTGAAATTGGTCCCGAAAAATTGTGGCAGCAGTTGCACCAACAAGATCCAGCCGCCGCTGCTAAAATTCCAGTGAGTAATACGCGCCGCGTCATTCGCGCACTAGAAGTGATTAAACGTACCGGCAGTTTGTTCTCAATTCAAACTCAACATGAACAACCTTTTGCCGCGCTTGTAATTGGTCTTAATACTGAACGGACTTTGCTATATCAAAGAATTAATCAGCGCGTTGAACAAATGTTGGCTGAAGGTTTAATTGATGAAGCTAAATGGCTGTTTAAGCAAGTGGAACAAACAGCACAAGCCGCAAAAGGAATTGGTTATCGAGAATTTTGGCCTTATTTTAATCAACAAGCAGATTTATCCACGACTAAAACACAGATTCAGTTGGACTCAAGACACTATGCGAAACGCCAATTAACTTATTTTCGTAATCAGTTGCCAGTTTCTGTTAACTGGTTTGACTTGTTTAATAACCAGAATGCTCGCCAAGAAGTTGAGCAGTTAATAACGACTTGGTTAGTTTAAAATGAAGGTTAAGTAAAAATAATTTAACTGATGTTAGGAAAGCTGACATCATTAGTTGCATCTTCTTTTTGAAGTTGGTATGATAAAGAACGTTAGGAGAGAAGGGCCTTGGTACAAGAAAAATTACGTTCGGATTTAGCAATTTTGCCAATTGGTACAGCTATTAAGCTGACCGGGCTAACAGCACGACAAATTCGTTACTATGAAGCAAATGACTTGATTAAAGTTGCTCGTAGTCAAAGTAAACAGCGCTTATTCTCGCTTGATGATTTGCAACAATTAATGGAAATTAAAGCGTTGATGAACACCGAGCATAATTTAGAACAAGTGCGCCAATTACTTGCGCGTTCTAAAAGGACGGTCGTGCATTCTGATAGCCAATTACGGCATACATTGCAAGACGAAATTTTATTGGCCAGTCCTTTCAATCGTAATTCAGCCAACTATCCGTCAACATTTAAAGGCCAAAACTAAAAGGAGTAAGTTATGACAAAGAAAGCATACACAGCAACTGAAATTAAAAAAATCGTTGAAGAAGAAAACGTCCAATTCTTACGATTAATGTTTACTGACATTAATGGTATGTTGAAAAACGTTGAAGTCCCTGTTGATCAGATTGACAAGGTATTAAATAATAAAGTAATGTTTGATGGTTCTTCAATTGACGGTTTCGTCCGTATTGAAGAAAGCGACATGTTATTGATTCCTGATTTATCAACTTTCTTAATTTTTCCGTGGGGATCAGAACATGGTAAGGTTGCTCGCTTAATTTGTGATGTCTTTACGACTGATGGCGAACCATTTATGGGTGATCCCCGTAATAACTTACGCCGGATTGTTTCTGAAATGGAGGCCGCTGGTTTTACCGAATTTGATATTGGACCAGAACCAGAATTTTTCTTATTTAAATTAGATGCTAATAACAAGCCAACACTTGATTTAAATGATGATGGTAGTTATTTTGATTTTGCGCCACTTGATTTAGGTGAAAACTGCCGGCGTGATATTGTCTTAGAACTAGAAAAGATGGGCTTTGAAGTAGAGGCTAGTCATCATGAAGTTGCACCAGGTCAGCACGAAATCGATTTTAAATATTCAGATGCTGTTGAAGCGGCTGATAATATTCAAACTTTCAAATTAGTTGTTCGTTCTGTTGCTCGCAAGCATGGTTTGCACGCTACTTTTATGCCTAAGCCACTTGAAGCAATTGCTGGCTCAGGAATGCATATTAACATGTCATTAGGAACTGCTAATGGAAATGCTTTTTATGATGAAAAAACTGCTGATAAATTATCACCAACTGCTAAACATTTCTTAGCTGGCTTGATGACACATGCGCGGGCTTTGACTGCAATTAATAATCCGACTGTTAACTCATATAAAAGACTAGTACCAGGTTTTGAAGCACCAGTTTATGTTGCTTGGTCTGGTCATAATCGCTCACCACTTATTCGCGTTCCCCAAGCACGGGGCTTATCAACTCGTTTGGAATTACGTAGTGTTGATCCAAGTGCTAATCCGTATTTGGCGATTGGGTCGATTTTAGCTGCTGGTTTAGACGGCCTTAAGAATGAATTAGAGGCACCCGAGCCAGTTGATCGGAACATCTATGGCATGACTTCAGAAGAACGTCATGAAACTCACATTAGTGATTTGCCATCTACTTTGCATAATGCCTTGAAGACTTTAGCTAAAGATGATGTGATCAAGGCATCTTTAGGTCCACATTTATACCAAAGCTTCATGGATTCCAAACGCATGGAATGGGAATCATATCGTCAAACAGTTTCTGATTGGGAACGTGAGCAGTATCTCTCTCTTTAATCGCAATTAGTAAAATAAGCGTATGATAAATTCTTTTAGGTTATGAGCATTAAATAAAAAAGGCTAAATCCAAGTTTGGATTTAGTCTTTTTTATTTGAAACGAAATGAACCGATTTTTAAAACACATTCAAAAAATAAGGCTGGACTTATGTCACAGTCTTATTTTTTAGTGATAAAATTTAACGTTCCGTTTTACCTAAATTAAGTTTTAAGCGGGAATTTTCAAGGTCAAAGCTATAAGTTAATTCGTTTTGATCACGAATCGTCATCCCCATATCTGTTGCATAAAGAATAACACCTAGTTGATGACCTGCTGGTAAATGGTAGTAGGTTGGCTGTAAATTAAGATCAAACGTATATTCTTGATTAGGTTCAACGGGCTGGCTTTCATAGGCATTGTTACGATTTTGTAAATTAAGATGTCCTTTAGCGATTAATTTAGCAGAAGTCATCTTAGTATCTGGTTTAAAGGCCATGGTTGTTTCCAGTGGACCATGATAACCCAACTGGCGTGCTTGTAGTTCAAGATTTTGCGGACGAACAGTCAAACGATGAGCTTCGCCATAATCGACTAACATAGCACTAATAAGACCGCGGTTAGCGCTGCTTTTGACAGTGAGCTGTACAACTGGTCGGCCAGTAATTAAACGTTCTTCACTAGCCGTTGGTGTTTTAAAGACTAGTTGATTTTTAGCAAAACGTTCATCTTGATTGATGAAAGCTTCTTCCCAGGCCAAATCACTTAAACCACTTTCATGGAAAGCTTTAACACCATCGTCAATAAATTGGGTTTCATGATCAGAAGAATTTTCAAAGTCTTGGGCAAAAGAAAGTTCTTTTTGTATTGTACCTGTCCAATTTGTTGGTGTTTGCCAATCGCTTTCGTCTAAGTTACTTTGAATCAAGTAATCTGGGAAAATGGCATCTGCGTGATTTTCGAGGCCGCAAAGTTTATTGGCTAACCACATATTAATCAGATCGTAAAAATCTAAGCTTGGGAAATTATTAATGTAAATGTGCTGACCTTGATGCAAAATGACTTTGTGGGAAATCCCTTGTGCCCTTAAGGCTTCGTTTAATTTATAAACATTTTTAGGTTTAACGTTCCAATCATTTAATCCGTGGACGCTAACGATAGGGCACTTGACTAAATCAATATTATTGCGATAGTTACGTTCATCCCAGAAATGATTGTAGCTGCCGGTTTCACGATCTTGATCGTGTTTCATTTGAGCTAATTTTTCTTGATAGAATAATTTAACTTTGGCATAGTCACCAGCATCTTTTTGACGACTAAAACATTCATTTGTTAAAACATCAGCATCTTCACCTTGGAAGGTTTGGGGAGCGACAACTAGGCCATGTTCACGATAATAATCGTACCAGCTTGAAATAGCAGCTTCAGAAATAACCGTATCTAATCCGGCAACACCAGTTGTAGCTGCGGCAATAGCCAACGTACCTAAATAAGATTTACCGGTCATGGCAACGTGGCCACTGCACCAAGTAGCAGCGATTTCGTCGAGGCGAGAACGATCGGTAAAGGCCCGACGATCACCATGTAACCATTCAATAATCGCAATTGTTGAAGCTGTTTCTTCTGGTGATCCACAAGTGCGAATACCATCAGAACCACGTGTGCCAATACCGGCTGCATAAACAGAAGCAAAACCGCGATGTAAGAAGTAATCATTTAAAGTAACGGTTCCAATTAAGCTTGGTTCAGCGACACTAGGATGATTGGCAAAAGGGTTTGTTAGGGCTGCTGAAGGATTAGTCGTGTCAAAGACAGGAAAGTCATCAAAATTATCTTGGTTTTCACGAGCATCACCAGTTGGCTTGACGGCGAGTTTAACGTCAACTTCATTCATTGGTGTATCAGTTGTGCCCTTGAAATAAGGGTTAGCCGTATATAATGCTGGCAATTTGATAAAATCATTAGCTGGTTTCGGACGAATAATAGTTGCTTCAAGTAAGTCGCGTTGCCCGTCATGATCAGTATCTAAATCAGATTCAACATAGACGACTTCGCGAATTAATTGGTCAGCAGAGAAAGTAGCTTGGGCTTTACCATTGAAGAAAAGAGGACGCTGTTGTTCATTAGCACTAAGATTAACCGTATAATAGCCGCGTGCTGCTAAATTATCGATGAAAGTAAGACCGTTTTTGCTAGGTGTGTTCAATAATTGATAAACAGCACTAGTTAATGATTCGGTATTAAAATAAAGCTTATCAACAAAAGGTAAACCAAGTTGCTTCATGGTAGCAATAGGATCGTCTAATGAGAATTCACTAGGTGTGTAAAAACCTAGTAATTGTAAGGCAACGTTATAAAAAGCATGTTGTTCAAAACGATCGCCAATGTTAGCTAAATAAGTAAATAAATTTTGTTGTTCGTCAACCAGCAAATTACGCAATTGCGTTTCTAGTGCAGCTTGAGAACGATAATCAGGGAAGAATTGCCGAAAAATTCGTCGGGTGAGTTTATCAAATGAATATTGAGCAACATCAACGGGATACATCTTAATACGTTGCAATTCTAAGATTTGTTGTTGAGGGGTTGGTAACGAATAAGCAAATTGATTATATTTCATTGGATTTCCTCCTAGTTTGATTGACAATCCTGAAGTCTTTTGACTATAATAATTAGGTTGCCTGGAGCAGTAGCTCAGCAGGATAGAGCAACGGTCTTCTAAACCGTAGGTCGAGAGTTCGAATCTCTCCTGCTCCATAGAGACTATAATGTCATTATAGTGAAAAAAAGCCTAATTTAATAGGCTTTTTTATTTTGTCTGCCTTAATTTTTAGAAGTTGGTAGCACTGTTCTATTATGACATTCCATTTAGGCATAAAGCAAAAGATAAGTTGAATAGTTTGCCTTAAATCTCCTTGTTAAACTGGTAGTTGCGTTCAATTATTGAATGATTGAAAGATACAGGGAGGTTTTTTTATGCCAGTTGGTGTAACAATTAATGCATTATCAGTTTTATTAGGTGGTATCTTTGGCGCCTTAGGTGGGAAACGCATGTCTAAGAATTTTAAAGATGGGTTAAACATGGTTTTTGGTGCTTGTTCAATGACAATGGGGATCTTTTCAATTGCACCAATGAAAAATATGTCAGCTGTTATTTTTGCGGTTATTATTGGGACTGGATTAGGTCTAGCTTTTCATTTGGGTGATAAAATTAATCACGCTGCAAAATGGATGCAACAATTAATTATGAAGGTATTTCCTAAATTAAATTCATTAGATTCCGGTATGGAAACAGCTGAGTTTGATGCAACTTTGGTAACGGTGATCGTTCTTTTTTGTGCCAGTGGTACAGGAATTTATGGTGCGTTGACTGAAGGCATGAATGGCGATACGTCTATTTTAATTTCTAAATCAATTCTTGACTTCTTTACAGCTGCGATTTTTGCCGCTAACTTAGGCTATGTTGTTTCATTGATTGCCGTTCCGCAATTCATTATTTTTGTATTATTATTTTTGTTTGCTGGCTTTATTTTTCCGTTAACAACGCCAACAATGATTTTAGATTTTAAAGCTGTTGGTGGTGTTTTAATGTTGGCAACTGGCTTTAGAATGGTGAAGTTAATGATGTTCCCGACGGCTGATATGATACCGGCGATGATTGTGGCACTACCTTTAAGCTGGATCTGGATTAATTGGATTGGGCCACTGTTATAGTTGGAAACCGTTATTTCTAGTTGTTGAGCTTAATATGTATTTAGATAAGTTTATCTGAATTAATCCCGCTAATCTGTTGCGATTCGTGGGATTTTTTGGTAGAATGATGGAGTTGTATTTGTGAACTCCACAGCTGCAACCGCACAATCAGAGGTTCTAAAGCAATTTGCTACCTCTTTTGGCGAGTCTAAGACAATAGGAGGTGCACGTAGATGTACGCAATTATTAAAACTGGTGGTAAACAATATAAAGTTGAAGCTGGCGAAGCTGTTTATGTAGAAAAGCTTGATGTAGAAGCTGGCGAAAAGGTAACTTTTGATGAAGTTATTTTAATCGGTGGTGAAGGAACAACGACTGTTGGCGCACCAACAGTTGACGGTGCTACTGTTGTAGGTACTGTTGAAAAACAAGGTCGCGAAAAGAAAGTTGTTACTTACAAGTACAAGCCTAAGAAACATCAACATCAAAAGAAGGGTCATCGTCAACCATATACTAAGGTTGTCATTGACGCTATCAATGCTTAATTAGCTAACGGAGGTGCATCGCAATGGAAATGCATAATTTACAATTCTTCTCTCACCATAAAGGTGGCGGTTCCAGTGCGAACGGCCGTAACTCTGCTGGTCGTCGTTTAGGTGCTAAGCGTGCCGATGGCCAAACTGTTACTGCTGGTTCAATTCTCTACCGTCAACGCGGCACTAAGATTCATCCAGGTGTCAATGTTGGTCGTGGTGGCGACGATACATTATTTGCTTTAACTGACGGCGTCGTTAAATTCGAACGTCTTGGTAAAGATCGCAAACAAGTATCTGTTATGCCAGTCGCTCAAGAAGCGTAATTCATGTTAATAAGAAGGTGATGCCCTGTGCATCACTTTTTTTGTATATTCTGATGGGGATAAAATTGATGACAACTAGACTAGATCGTTTTCGCGAGATGCTGATGTACCAGCGTACTCCAGCTATTTTAATTACCAATGAGAAGAACGTGACTTATTTAAGCGGCTTTACGGGCGATGAAAGTGCATTATTGATTACAGCAGCTCAAGCTTATTTAATCACGGATTCGCGGTATACGGTTCAAGCCGCAGCAGAAGTGACAGCGTTTGAAATTGTCGAACAACAACAGGGAATTTATCAAAAGGCACAAGAATTGGCATTTCAAGCTCAGTTGACTGACATTAGTTTTGAAGCCAATGATCTAAGTTACGCTGGTTTTCAACAGTTACAAACTGTTTTTGGCTCAATTAATTTAGTGCCAACAACGGGGCTAGTTGAACAACAACGTGAGGTTAAAGATCAGCAAGAGATTGAACTTATCAAAAAAGCTATTCAAATTACAGATGCAACCTTTGAATACTTACTAGGCTATGTTCAAGCCGGTATGACAGAAGCTAATATTGCCACGGAAATGGAATATTTCATGCGGCAACACGGCGCAACAGGTTCTTCGTTTACAACAATTGTCGCTTCTGGTTATCGTTCTGCCTTGCCACATGGCAGTGCCAGCAACAAAGTGATTCAAACAGGAGATTTAGTGACATTTGATTTTGGTTGTTATTATCAAGGTTATACATCTGATTTGACTCGGACAATTGCTGTTGGTGATCCAGGCGTTGAAGCAAAGAAAATTTATCAGATCGTATTAGAGGCTAATCAAGCTGTGATTGCGGCTAGTAAACCAGGAGTTACTGGTGGTCAAATTAATGATTTGGCGCATGCTTATGTTCAAAAATATGGTTATGATTTTGGCCACGGTACTGGTCATGGGATTGGATTAGATATTCACGAAGGCCCTGGTGCTTGGGGACATTATAAAGCACAAGGTTTAGTAGCTGGCAACGTGGTAACCGATGAGCCGGGGATTTATTTGGCTGGCTTAGGTGGCGTACGTATTGAGGACGACTTGTTGATTACTCTAACGGGCTGTGAGGTATTAACGCAAGCACCTAAAGCTGAATTAATTATTTTGTAGTTTTTGGTTTTACTTTCTCGGTGATTTTTCACTGATAAATCTGTTATAATTAGATGTAGTTGAATATTATGGTGCGGTGTTAATGGTCAGTTGATATCGGTTCATTAGAAATGATCTACTTAGACGCTACTTGCATTCCAATACATTGGCTTGATATAGTAGACATAATGAAAATAAGTGAGGCATAAATATGATTTCAGTAAACAACTTCAAAAACGGCTTGACGATCCAAGTCGATGGTGATTTATGGCGTGTTGTTGAATTCCAACATGTTAAACCAGGCAAAGGTAGTGCGTTTGTACGTAGTAAATTAAAGAACTTACGTACTGGTGCCGTTCAAGAAAAGACATTCCGGGCAACTGAAAAAGTTGAAAAAGCCCAAATCGATAGCAAACAAATGCAATATTTGTATGCTGATGGCACAAATTATGTCTTCATGGATACGAATACTTACGAACAACTTGAATTACCTGGTGAAGAAATTCAAGATGAATTGAAGTATTTGAAAGAAAACATGATTGTTGGCGTACAAATGCATGATTCAGAAACTTTAGGGATTGATATGCCTAATACAGTTGATTTAACTGTTTCTGAAACAGAAGCAGGCATTCGCGGCGATACATCTTCCGGTGGTAGCAAACCAGCAACAATGGAAACTGGTTTAGTGGTCCAAGTGCCATTCTTTATCAACGCTGGTGATGTTTTAACAATTAATACACAAGACGGTACTTATATCTCAAGAGCAAAGAACTAGGAGATTGTCATATGGCTGAAGAACAAAATATTTTGTTAACAAAAAGTGATAATCAAGCCGGCGCTATTCAAATTGCTCCGGAAGTTTTAGAGGTTATTTTAGGGATTGCGGCTAAACAAGTTGAGGGTGTTTTTGAAATGCGCGGTAATTTAACCAACAGCATTAACACTCTGTTAGGTCGTCAAGACCATGGTCGTGGTGTTGAATTATCAGTTGATGGTAATCAAATCAACGCTGATGTTTATGTTTATTTAAATTATGGCGTGTCTGTTCCTAAAGTCGCACTTGAGATGCAACAAGTACTCAAAGAACAACTTTATTACATGACAGATCTTGATTTGAATGAAGTTAATATCCATGTTGATGGCATTATCCCTGAAAAAGAAGAAAAAATCGATACTGATGCTTTCTTCGCCGATGCCATTACAGAACAAAAAAATGAAAATGAAGCAGCAGGTGAATAGCGCATGTTAGATCGCCATCAGGCAAGAAGTGCGGCTTTTCAAACACTGTTTATGTTAGAAAGTAGCACGGATTTAACTCCCGATGCTGCAATCAGCGAAGTTTTGACAACCACGCAAAATAAAAAAGATGATCAATTGGTGCAACTTAATTTAACCGATCCTAATCAAGTTTATTTACAACAACTTGTTAAAGGCGTTGTAGATCAACAAGCAGAACTCGATCAATCATTAACCCCTAAGTTAAAGGGCGGTTGGACATTAAAACGTCTTTCTAAAACTGACCTTTTGATTTTAAGGTTAGGCCTTTTTGAAATTGAAAATGCCAAAGTTCCTCAGGCAGTGGCGATTAATGAAGCCATTCAATTAGCAAAAGAGTTTAGTGACGATTCATCTGCTAAGTTTATTAACGGTGTTTTAGCCAAATTCATCAAAGCTGATTCAGATCATCAATAAATAATTCATAACTGCCACTGTTTGGTTCGTGCAGATCTGTTCAGGTTTGCAGTACTTAATGGGGCAGTTTTTTTAATCGTAATTTTAGGACGCAAAAGTAAGAGGTAATGACAATGACAACAACAATTCTTGATGGCAAGGCCAGTGCAAAGGCATGGCGCGCAGAAACAAAAACACGAGTGGCACAATTAGCCACAGAACGTCAAATTGTTCCCACATTAGCGGTGGTCTTGGTAGGGGAAGATCCTGCCAGTCAAATTTATGTGCGTAATAAAATTAAAATGGCTAAACAGGTGGGAATTAAGTCCATTAATAAAACTTTGCCCACAACTGCCACACAAGAAGAAGTGTTAGCCGTTGTTGCCGAACTTAATCATGATCCAGAGGTGGATGGCATTTTAGTTCAATTGCCGCTACCTGCACAAATCAATGAAGAGACAGTTTTATTAGCGGTTGATCCTAAAAAAGATGTCGACGGCTTTCATCCCATGAATCTGGGTAAGCTATGGGGTGGTCAACCAGAGTTAGTACCAGCAACGGCTGCTGGTATTATGCGTTTATTAGCTGACTATCACATTCAAGTTGAAGGTCAAAATGTTTTAATTATTGGCCGTAGTTTAATTGTCGGCCGGCCCTTAGCTGGTTTGTTTTTGGCAGCTGATGCAACTGTGACCATTGCCCATTCTCATACTAAAAACACATTAGAATTAGCACGCCAAGCCGATATTGTTGTTGCGGCGATTGGCCAAGCCAATTTTGTTACGGCTGACTTTATTAAACCAGGCGCAGTTGTTATTGATGTAGGAACCAATCGAATCGACGGTCATTTAGTTGGTGATGTTGAATACGCAACAGTTAGCCAACAAGCTGGTTTCATTACGCCAGTACCTGGCGGTGTTGGTCCAATGACGATTGCGGCATTATTAAGTCAAACCACAGATCTAGCAGAAAAAAGGTGAACTTTTTGTCCAGCACAGATACCGAATTTTTAACTGTTACTCAGCTAACAACTTATTTGAAACGTAAATTTGATTTTGATCCTTATTTACAAAAGATTTATCTAACAGGAGAATTGTCTAATTTTCGGTTGCGCCCTAATAGTCATCAATATTTCTCGCTTAAAGACGATCATGCCAAGATTAATGCCATTATGTTCAAGTCTGCTTTTCAGAAGATTAAGTTCACTCCTGAAGAAGGCATGAAAGTTCAAGTAGTGGGCCGAATTAGTTTGTATGAGCCTTCTGGCAGTTATCAAATCTATGTTGATCGAATGGAACCGCTAGGCGTTGGTGCGCTTTATCAAGCTTATGAACAACTAAAGAAAAAGTTAGCAGCAGAAGGGTTATTTGCTCAGAATAATCGCCCATTGGTTAAATATCCGCGTAAAATTGCTGTCGTAACCAGTCCCTCAGGCGCGGTTATCCGCGATATTATCACGACTGCTCAGCGTCGGGATCCTAAAGTACAGTTAGTGCTTTTCCCAGCGGTTGTTCAAGGACAGGCTGCCGCAGCATCACTAGTGCAACGGCTAGAACAAATTTATCAATATGCTGATTTTGACACGATTATTATTGGCCGTGGTGGTGGTTCAATTGAAGACTTATGGCCATTTAATGAAGAAATTGTTGCAAGAACCATGGCGGCTAGCCCTATTCCGATTATTTCTTCAGTCGGTCATGAAACGGATACGACAATTGCTGACTTGGTGGCAGATGTGCGTGCAGCGACGCCAACAGCGGCAGCTGAACTAGCAACACCTAAACTAAGTGAAGTTTTATTGGAGATTCAGCAATTACGTTTTCGGGCACTAAATGGTTTTCGTCGTTCACTGAAGATTTGGCAACAACGGTTGCAAACGCAGCAGGCAAGTTTCTTATTTCAACATCCGGAACGATTATATCAAGGTTACAGTCAGCAATTAGATCTACTTGAGCAAAGATTTCAGAATGTGACGCGTCAATATGTTGGACAACAGCAACAAGATTTTCAACATTTGGAACAACGTTTATTGCGTTTGTCACCCTTAAATCAAGTCGAGAATAATCAATTGCAAGTTCAAAACTTACAACGCCGGTTGATTCGCGCTTTTCAAGTTGATCTTAAACAAAGACAAGTGACGATTCGCCATGAAGTTGCCAACTTAGATCAACTAAGTCCTCTTAAGACACTAGCGCGTGGCTATAGTTATGCAAGTGAAGAGCGGGATAAACCGTTAGTCAAAGTTGCTGATTTTAAACCAGAACAAACCTTCACATTACATCTACAAGATGGTGCGATTAAAGCTCAAGTCTTGAAAAAGGAGCAATAAAGATGGCTGAAGAAAAACAATCATTTGAAACACAATTAGCAGCATTAACAGAAATCGTTAACGAATTAGAACAGGGCAATGTTCCGTTAGAAACAGCTTTAACTAAGTTTCAAGAGGGCATCAAATTGTCACGCTCGTTAGAAAAAACGTTAACTGAAGCAGAAGATACATTAACTAAAGTGGTTAATGAACAAGGACAGGAGTCTCTCCTTGATGAACAAGCTGCTTCAACTGAAGAGTAGGTGGTTGAGTGAACGAGCAATTAGCAACTTTTAGCCAACAATGGCAACCACAACTCAATACTTTTTTAGAACAAAAAGTCACGGCGGATGTTTCGCAAGCGTCATTGCGGCAAAGCATGCTTTACTCGTTAATGGCTGGTGGTAAACGATTACGCCCACTGTTATATTTAGCAACCATTGCTTCTTTTACTGATGTTAAGACTAGTGATTTACAAGCAGCTGGTGCTGTTGAATTGATTCACACTTATTCATTAATTCATGATGATTTACCAGCAATGGATAACGATGATTATCGACGGGGTCAATTAACCAATCATAAGCAATTTAGTGAAGCTTTAGCGATTTTAGCTGGTGACGGTTTATTAACTTTAGCTTTTCAGTGGCTTGGCGAATTAGGAAGCAAACCTGAACTAGCGTTAACAACCACTGACGTTGCTCAAATGGTGACAGTTTTAGCCCAAGCAGCAGGTCCTAGTGGCATGGTTGCCGGTCAAGCTATTGATATTGAAGCAACCGGTAAAAAGTTAACGGATTTAGCAGCGGTGGCAGAATTAGATGCGCTAAAAACTGGTGCGTTACTAACAGCGCCATTACAATTGGCTGCTATTCGTTTAAAGTTGAGTGTTGAGCAAACTAAGGCCTTGATTGGCTTTGGGCAACATTTTGGCGTTGCTTTTCAAATTTATGATGATTTACTTGATTATTTAGGAACCGAAGCAGAATTAGGCAAGGGTGTTCATAAAGATGTAGCGGCTGGGAAGAATACTTATCCGGAACTATTAGGGATTACTGACGCTAAACAACATTTGCAAACTGAAATTAATGCTGCTAAAGCTAGTTTGACCAATGTGATGCCAAGTTTTGATCATCAATTATTGTTGAGTTTTTTAAGTTATTTTGATAAGGACAGTGGACAGTGAAAAAAGAACGCGTTGATATTTTACTGGTACAACAAGGTTTATTCAGTTCTAGAGAACAGGCAAAACGTGCTGTAATGGCAGGCCAAGTCGTTGGTAAAAATGACGAACGGCTTGATAAACCTGGTGAAAAAATTGATCCAGAAACAGTTTTAAGAGTCAAAGGTCAAGTTAATCCCTACGTTTCTCGTGGTGGTTTTAAACTTGCTAAGGCACTTGATGTCTTTAAAATCGCTGTAACGGATCAGATTGTTTTAGATATTGGAGCATCAACTGGTGGCTTTACGGATGTTGTTTTGCAAAATGGCGCGAAGATGGTTTATGCCTTAGATGTCGGTTACAATCAGTTAGCTTGGAAGTTACGCGAAGATCCGCGGGTAACGGTAATGGAACGTGTTAATTTCCGTTATAGCAAGCCAGAAGATTTTGAATTAGGATTACCTGATTTTGCTGTAACGGATGTTTCTTTTATTTCTTTAAAATTAATTATGCCGCCATTAACTAAGATTTTAAAAACGAATGGCTGTTTAGTTGCGCTGATTAAACCGCAATTTGAAGCCGGGCGTGAAGCTGTTGGCAAACATGGTATTGTTCGTGATCGTAAAGTCCACGAACAAGTCTTAACAGAGATTTTGGACTTCGCGCAGTCTCAAGGATTCCAAGTTTTGGGATTAGATTTTTCACCAATTACAGGTGGTTCGGGAAATATTGAATTCCTCACGTATTTAAAATTAGTAGGCCAAGATAAAGTCACGCAAAATCCAGAAATTGATATTAAAGCAACAGTTGATCAGGCGTGGCAAGTTTTATTGACGAAATAAACGAAGGGGTTTTGATAATGGACAAACAATTGCGGCATGATTTGATAAAAGCGGCAGTGCAAGAAAATAAAATTGCGAGCCAATCCGATCTCGTTACATATTTAGCCAAAAAAGGATATCCAATCACCCAAGCAACTGTTTCTCGGGATATTAGTGAGTTGCATTTAATTAAGGTTGCCCAAGCTGATGGTTCCTTTTATCAATTACCACAAGTTGAACAAATTGATCGTAGTGACGCAGCATTAGCAGAATTACTTAAAAATGTTAATGCCCAATTCTATCGTCAAGATAATTTAATTAGCATTGAAACTGCACCTGGTAGTGGCATTGTAGTTGCTAATGCGATTAAACAACGCCATTGGTCAGAAATTTTTACTGTTTTAGGAACCGATGACAGTGCGCTATTAGTCTTAAAAAAAGATGATGTTAATAATAGCGATATTGTCAGTGAACGCTTAGCAGCATTGCTTAATTAATTGCAGAGGTGAACGGAATGCTGGTAAATTTAGTCATTCAAGATTTTGCAATCATTGAACATTTAGAAGTTAACTTTGAACAAGGTATGACGGTTTTATCTGGGGAAACTGGTGCTGGTAAATCAATTATTATTGATGCTCTTGGTTTGTTAGTTGGTGGGCGAGGTTCGAGTGATTTTATTCGTACAGGTGCCAAGAAGACAGATGTGCAAGGATTATTTGTAGTTGAGAATAATCCACAATTAATGGCAACACTAACAGAAAATGACATTGAGTTAGATGGTCAAAATATTCTGTTAGAGCGTGAACTTAGTCATAATGGACGTAATGTTTGTCGTGTGAACAACAAAATTGTCACAACGGCAATTTTGCGTAAAGTTGGCGAACAATTAGTCGATATTCATGGTCAAAACGAACATCAAGAACTAATGCGTGCTGAACAGCATTTGAATATTCTAGACCAGTATGGCCGCACTGCCATCACAACATTATTGACTGACTATCAAGTTACCTATCAACAATATCGTCATTTGCAAAAACAAATCGCTGATAAAAATGCCAATGAGCAAGCCTATGCACAACGGTTAGATATGTTACAGTTTCAGATTGATGAAATTAGTTCAGCTAAGATTCTAAAACATGAAGATGAAGATTTAGAGCAAGAACAAGATCGACTTAGCAACTTTCAAAAGATTAATCAAGCTTTGCAGCAAACCTTAGCTGTTTTAAGTGTTGATGAAAGTAATGCCTTGGATTTAAGCGGTATTGCTATGGCTCAACTGGGCGATATTGCCAGTTATAGTCAAGATTTTCATGATATTTCTGAGAATTTAAATTCAGCCTACTACACTTTGCAAGATGTGATTTCTAATGTTCAAGATCAACTTGATAGCTTAGAATTTGATGAAGGGCGCTTGAATGAAATTGAACAGCGCTTGGAATTATTAAACAACTTGAAACGTAAGTATGGCCCAACATTAACTGATGTTCATGATTACTACCAAAAAATTAAAGCTGAATATCATGAAATGCAGCAATTAACGGATGAATCTGGTCAAATTGAAGCAGATTTCCAAAATGTCCAGCAACAATTGACTCAACAAGCGCAACAATTAACCGCTGCTCGCGAAAAAACAGCTTTAAGGTTAGAAAAAAATATTCATCAGCAATTGCGGTCATTATACATGGACAAGGCTGTTTTTAAAGTTCAATTTGCTAAATCAGAACAAATGCTTCAGTCTGGCCAAGATCAAGTTGCTTTTTATTTACAAACGAATCCTGGTGAATCATTAAAACCACTAGTTAAAATTGCTTCCGGTGGTGAATTGTCGCGAATCATGTTAGCAATTAAAACAATTGTTGCCCAAGGTGAAGGCGTGACTAGTATTATTTTTGATGAGGTGGATACTGGTGTTAGTGGTCGGGTGGCACAGGCTATTGCTGATAAAATTAGTGTGATTGCCAGCCATTCACAAGTTCTCTGTATCACTCATTTACCACAAGTTGCCGCAATGAGTGACCATCAGTATTTAATTGAAAAGAAAGTACTCAATGGTCGCACCACCACCACGTTACAAAAAGTAACCGGTGGGCAACGGGTATTGGTCATTGCTAAAATGATTGCCGGTAAAGAAGTAACTAAATTAGCCGAAGAGCACGCGGCAGAATTATTACGACAAGCCGACGAGGCCAAAGCTAATCGGTAAATTAATAGAGATAAAAAAGCGCCAAAACAAGGAACATCTAAGTTAAGAAAGAGGGGTAACTTAACTTGGATAAAACCATTGTTTTGACGCTTTTTCACTGGTAAACATTGTTAAAATTTTTGAAACGGCGATTATTAAATTACGCGCTGGTTAAGCTGCAATTTTAATAATTTGGTTGGTATAAACAATCTGGATGAGATTACGATCAACTAATTCAAAAAAGATCGCATGATGTGCAGGCGCTGATTTAAAACGTCCGACCATAAATTGAATCGGTTGGTCTTGGTTATTTGGATTTTTAATTTGTAGTGAAACAATTTGGTTAGAAGCACTTAGCTGTTCGATTTCTCTCTCTAAAGCAGCTTGCTCAAAGACCTCTTGTTCGGCAGATGACAGGTCTTGATCATCAACCGGGTCTAAATCAAAAAATAGTTTAAATTGTTTTGTCAATTCTTTTGTAAGTTGTTTGATCGCTGTCATTTTATCTTCCTCCGAACGTTTGTTTGCAATATTTATTATACGAACATTTGTTCAAAATGCAAGCAGAAATTTAGATAATTTTTTCAAAAAAGTTATTGCTTTAAATTTATAAAAATATTTTTAGCGCGTCAGATCAAGGTTCAGTTGGCCTGGGACTTGAAAAATGTGCGTAAAAAGGGCACAATATTACTATCAAGTTTTTATTTTAGGAGCTTTTTAATGTCGGACAAAGGAATGTTAATCGTTTTATCTGGACCATCAGGTGTTGGTAAGGGGACTGTGCGCCAAGCGATGGTTAATAAATATGGACAACAATTTAAGTACTCAATTTCGATGACAACACGTAAGCCACGGCCTGGTGAAGTTGATGGTGTTGATTATTATTTTGTTTCCAAAGCAGAATTTGAAGAAGAAATCGCTAATGGTGGTATGCTAGAATATGCGCAATATGTCGATAATTATTATGGCACGCCATTAAAGTATGTTAATCAGACATTAGAGAGCGGACAAGATGTTTTGCTTGAAATTGAAGTTAACGGTGCGATGCAAGTTCGTAGTAAGGTCAGCGATGGCGTATTTATCTTTTTAGCACCACCTGATTTACATGAGTTACAAGATCGTATTGTTAAGCGCGGTACTGACGATACAGCAACCATTAAGAAGCGCATGCTCCAAGCACGTCAAGAAATTAATTTAATGACCAACTATGATTATGTTGTGGTTAATGATCAAGTTGATTCAGCCGTTAATCGAATCGAACAAATCATTGCCAGTGAACATTTACGCGTTGCTCGTGTTTTAAGCACATACCAAAAGATGTTAGGAGATAACTAAGATGATTTCATATCCATCAATTGATAAATTATTAGACAAAGTTGATTCACGTTATTCATTAGCTATTTTAGCTGCTAAACGGGCTCATCAGTTAGAAGCTGGCGAGTTTGAAATGATTGACGATTATAAATCATCAAAAACGGTCGGCATGGCTTTAGAAGAAATTGCAGCTGGTAAAGTTGTTATTGATCCTAACTCTGACTTAAAAGAAGCAGATGCAGAAGCAATCGATCAAGAAGAACAACTCGAGAATGCAGAACGAGAAGATCGTTCTCGTAATCTTGATTCAGATCATCCTGACGAAAATTAAATTTTTTGGGCCTTCTCAACTCATTTTGAGTTTCTGAAGGCTATTTTTACATTGAGGTGATTGATGGTGTTTACGGGGAAACATGTTTTATTAGTGATTACAGGTGGAATAGCGGCTTATAAAATGCCTCAACTCGTGCGACTTTTTGTGAAACAAGGTGCGCAGGTTAAAGTGGTTGTTACAGAAAACGCTAAAAATTTTGTGACGGTTAAGACGCTAGCAACCGTTAGTCAAGATGTTGTTTATGATGATCAATATGTTTCAGAAAACACGGCAGCTTTAACACATTTAGAATTGCCGCTGTGGGCCGATTTTATTGTTGTAGCACCAGCAACAGCTAATATGATTGCTAAATTAGCCAATGGCTTTGCTGACAACCTTGCGTCAACGTTAGTTTTAGCAAGCAACAAGCCGGTTTATATTTTCCCAGCGATGAATGATGTGATGTACAATCAAGTCGCAACACAGCGTAACTTACAACATCTCAATGAAGGTGGCTTAACGGTTTTTGCTCCAGAAACAGGGCCTTTAGCCGAAGGTTATAGTGGTAAAGGGCGTTTACCTGAACCGGAAACAATTATCGAGACAGTTTATACAGCCTATTATCGTCACGCGCATTCTCAAGTCTTAAAGGGCAAACGATTCATTGTAACAGCCGGTGGTACACAAGAGCCGATTGATCCTGTTCGCTTCATTAGCAATCGTTCTTCTGGCAAAATGGGTTATGCATTGGCTAAAGCTGCGCGCCTGTTGGGTGCAGAAGTAACGTTAATTACAACGAAGCCTAAATTAGCCCCTAAAGGCTTAAAAGTTGTGCCAGTTGCTACAACTGAACAGTTGCAAGCTGCAATTGAAGCGCGTTACCAACAAGCTGATGCGGTTGTTATGGCCGCAGCACCTGCTGATTTTCGGATCGCCACACCTGCACAACAGAAAATTAAAAAAGTTGCTGGGGAAGATGAGCTGAAATTGACACTTGTCAAAAATCCTGATATTCTGGCAACCTTAGGCAAGAAGAAGCAAGGCCAGTTTTTGGCTGGTTTTGCAGCGGAAACACAAGATTTAGAAGTAAATGCTCAAAAGAAGTTGCAACATAAACACCTTGACTTGATTATTGCTAATCAAGTTGGTAAACCTGAAGGTGGTTTTGACTCAGATCAAAACGCTGGTAAGATGATTTTTAAAGATGGTACAGTTCAACCAATTGCTTTGATGTCTAAAGAACAAATGGCAATGGTCATTATGACCGCAATTAGTGAACGATTGTAGTTTAATTTATTTGGAGGGTTCATATGGCAGTTGCACAGGTAATCATTGATATTCCTGCTCAGCAAACAAATCGTCCCTTTGATTATGAAGTTCCTGAAAATTTAACCGCCTTGGCAGTTCCTGGTGTACGTGTCTTGGTCCCTTTCGGACGTTCTGGGCATTTACGACAGGGATTTATTTGGCGTGTCGTTGATAAATCAGATTTTGCTGGTCAACTTAAGCCGGTGGCGCGAATTTTAGATTTGGACCCGGTTTTAAATCAAGAAATGTTGGCTTTAGCAAAATGGCTGGCCCAAGATACTTTTTCTTTTTTAATTAGTTGTTTGCAAACCATGCTACCTAGTGCATTGCGTGCTAATTATCAGCGTCGTTTTCATTTGTTAGCGCCATTAGCAGCAAATGACCCGCTTCAAGCATTATTAGATCGGGAAGATAGCGGCCTAATTCCAGACAACATTGCAGCAGATCTGCTAGCTGAAATTAAACGTTTGGAACAAAAAGGACAACTAACAATTGATTATCAGATTTCTCAAAAAACAAAAATTAAACAAGAAAAAGTGTTTAAGACTAGCTTAACGTCCGATCAATATCAAAGATTACGACAATCAGTACGGGCTAATGCTAAACAGCAACTATTGTTACTAGATTTTTTAATTGCGCAAGCATCATTTGTTGGTAACTCAGCCACTTGGTTAGTAAAAGTCCCCGGGTTAAAAGCAGCGACTTTAAGTCAAGCCGTTAAAAAAGGTTGGCTAGCCGCTAAAGAAAAAGAGGTCTACCGGCAACCACTCACCGAGGCTACCGCAACAACACCGAAAAAGTTAACCTCGGAACAACAGGCAGCTTTCACAACTATCATTAAAAACATGGATCAAGCAGAGCATACAACCTTTTTACTGGAAGGTGTCACAGGTAGTGGCAAAACTGAAGTTTATCTAGATGCGATGCAGCATGCCTTAGCTGCTGGTCAAACTGCTTTAATGTTAGTGCCGGAAATTTCGTTAACACCGCAAATGGTTGAAAGAGTTCAAGGCCGTTTTCCAGGCCAAGTTGCGGTTTTGCATAGTGGTCTTTCGGTAGGAGAACGCTACGATGAGTGGCGGCGGATTGAACGCGGTGAAGCACAGGTTGTGGTTGGTGCCCGTTCGGCAGCGTTTGCGCCCTTAAAAAAGATTGGCATTATGATTTTGGATGAGGAACATGAAAGTAGCTATAAACAAGAAGATATGCCGCGCTACCACGCTCGTGATGTGCTGCTAAAACGTGCAGAAACCTACCATTGTCCAGTTATTCTTGGTAGTGCCACGCCCTCATTAGAATCGCGTGCTCGTGCTCAAAAGGGACGCTATCAATTACTACGGTTAACGAAGCGGCCTAATACAATTCAAATGCCACAAGTTAACGTTATTGATATGCGCCAGGCTGATAAGATTGCTGGTAAATCAGATTTATCTAAACAGTTGGTTGATCAACTTAATTTACGCCTTGAGCGCCATGAGCAAAGTGTTCTATTACTCAACCGGCGAGGTTATGCTAATTTTGTTCTATGCCGTGATTGTGGTCATGTGATTAAGTGCCCCAATTGTGATATTTCCTTAACCTTACATCGCGATACTAATTCACTGAAGTGTCATTATTGTGGTCATCAAGAAGCTATTCCAAGTGCATGTCCACAATGTCATAGTCAGAATATTCGCAGTTATGGCTCTGGAACGCAAAAAGTCGAACAAGAAATTCAAGAATTATTACCAACTGCACGTATTTTACGAATGGATGTTGACACAACTGCACGCAAAGGTGGTCATGAGCGCATAATTAAACAATTTGGCGCGCATCAGGCTGATATTTTATTGGGGACACAAATGGTCGCCAAAGGATTAGATTTTCCTGATGTGACACTGGTTGGTGTAATTAATGCTGACACATCGCTGAGCTTACCTGATTTTAGAGCTAGTGAGAGAACGTTCCAGTTACTAACACAAGTGAGTGGCCGAGCGGGGCGAGCAGATAAGCAAGGCGAAGTGTTCATTCAAACGTATAATCCTGAAAATTATGCGATTCAATTAGCTTCGGCTCAGAATTATGAAGCCTTTTATCAAAAAGAGATGGGCATTCGTCATCAAGGCGGCTATCCACCGTACTATTACACGATTTTAATTAGTGTTAATCATCGCCAAGAAGATCAAGCTGTTCAGAAGATTTATCAAATTCAAAATTGGTTACAGCCCCAATTATCTGAAGCAGCCATTGTTTTGGGACCGACAGCACGGATGATTACCAGAATTAATAATCAGTACTATTATCAGTTAATTATTAAGTATAAATCCGAACCAAGATTGCTGAAAGCCTTGCAGACCCTTATAATGAAGATGCAAAGTAAGACCAATCGAGGTTTTCAATTGCGGGTTGATCGTGAACCAATGCAATTTATGTAAAGTATGATTTTTATGAAAACCGGGCAAATTAAGAAAGATATTAGCACAACAACGAAGGATTAAGGAGTTCAGCATGACATCAATTATTTTTATGGGTACACCGGACTTTTCCGTGCCGATTTTAGAAGCATTGGCAAACAGTTCAGATTATGAAATTCTCGCAGTCGTAACACAGCCAGATAAACCAATTGGTCGCAAGAAGATACTGACACCATCACCAGTTAAAGCTGCTGCACAAGGCTTAAATTTACCAGTTTATCAGCCAGAAAAATTAACGAAGAGTGATGAGTTACAAACGTTAATTGATCTCGCACCGGATTTAATTGTAACGGCAGCTTATGGTCAATTCTTACCGAAGAAATTATTAGCGGCTGCTAAGATTATGCCAGTCAATGTTCACGGCTCGCTGTTACCACAATATCGCGGCGGTGCGCCAATTCAACGTGCTATTATGAATGGCGACACTGAGACCGGTGTTACGATTATGGAAATGGTTGCCAAAATGGATGCTGGCGATATGTTTAGTCAAGTTAAAGTACCGATTTTACCAACTGACACAAGTGCTGATGTATTTGCTAAGTTAAGTCTTGCTGGCCGTGATTTACTATTAGAGACGTTACCTAAGATTATTAACGGCACGATTATTAAAGTTCCGCAAGATGAAGAAAAGGTAACCATTGCGCCTAATATTGCGCCTGAAGAAGAGCAACTTGATTTGTATTTAACGGCACAACAGTTGACCAATAAAGTACGCGCTTTGGATCCTGATCCAGTGGCTTATTTGAAGTTAAATGGGGAACGGATTAAAATTTGGTCAAGCTATGCGGTTGATTTATCAACGAGCCTTGATCCAGGTAGTGTGGTTAAAGCCGATAAGAAACATCTCTGGCTAGCTGCCGGTTCTGGCTCAGTTTGGGCGGTTACTGAATTACAACCTGCAGGTAAGAAAAAAATGCCAATTAGTGCTTTTATGAATGGGGCTGGACAGACATTATCTGCTGGCCAAACGGTGGTTCAAGATGCAGAATAAAACTCCACGTTATCTTGCCGTTAATTTATTAGAAAGTATTGAACAGCAACAACGCTACGCCAATTTAAGCTTGAATCATCTCTTACAACATGAGCGCCTATCTGATGTTGACAAACATTTAGTGACGCGTTTAGTTTATGGTACTATTCAGTGGCAGTTACGCTTAGATTATAATTGGCGGGCCTTTGTTAAGACACCTGATAATTTACCAATTTGGGTACAAATGTTATTGCGGATGTCGTTATATCAGTTGTTTTTCTTGGACAAGGTTCCAGCACATGCCATTTTAAATGAAGCTAATGAAATTGCCAAAACGCGTGATCATGGTCGTTATGTTAAATTGGTTAATGCTGTTTTACGTCATGTTCAACGCGCTGGTGAACAAGATTATCAACAAATTGCCAATGATGTTGAACGTTTAAGTATTACCAGTAGCGTGCCATTGTGGTTAACGCAACGGTTAGTTGAACAATACGGATTTGAACGTTGTAAAAACATGTTAGCGGTTGTTAACCAACCGCCCCACGCTTCTGCACGCGTTAATACGTTGAAAACAAACCGCGATGAAATGCTTGCCGAATTAGCTACGACTTTCACAGATATTAAACCAAGTGAAGTAAGTCCAGTGGGGCTAACAGCTGCTGGCGGCAATTTTGCCCAAACCACTGCTTTTAAAAATGGTGAATTAACCATTCAAGATGAAAGTTCTATGTTGGTGGCGCCTAGTCTACAAGTTGAACCTCAGCATCAAGTCTTAGATGCTTGTTCAGCACCTGGCGGTAAAACAACACATATTGCCACATATTTGGACCCTGAACAAGGTGGCTCAATTACAGCGTTAGATATTCACCAACGTAAATTAAAGTTGGTAGAAGATAACGCACAGCGTTTAGGGGTTGACGATCGACTAACAACATTGCCTTTAGATGCACGTAAAGTTGACCAAACTTTTGCAGATGAAACGTTTGATCGGATTTTAGTTGATGCACCTTGTTCAGGTTTAGGACTCATGCGCCGCAAACCCGAGATTCGTTATGCTAAACAGGAACAAGATATTGCCCGCTTACCTGAAATCCAGGGTGATATTTTAGCAGCCGCAGCGGCTAAGTTAAAGGTTGGTGGCTTGATGGTTTACAGTACTTGCACTATCTTAGCTGCTGAAAACCAGGAAGTGGTTCAAAACTTCTTAAATAATCACACAAATTTTACCTTAACCAAAGTTAAAGCAGCTCAAGATATTAATTGGGCTGGCGATCAAGAAATGTTTCAGCTATTGTTAGATGATTATCAGACAGATGGCTTTTTCATAGCTTGTTTAAAACGAATAAACTAAGTTGGTGAATAAGATGAATATTGCATATTTAACAGATATTGGTAAACGACGAGAAAATAATCAAGATTACGTTTCAGTTTTTAAAAACAAAGCTGACGTATTATTTGGCATTGTGGCTGACGGTATGGGTGGTCATCTTGGTGGTGATGTTGCTTCTGAGATGGTTGTTTCACAAATTGGTCATGATTTTTTAGAAACAGATTTTGCCACAATTCCTGATTTACGTGATTGGTTACTAACTGAATTAACAAGCGAGAATTCACGCCTAATCAATGTTTCCAGTAAGTTTTCTGACTTAACAGGGATGGGCACGACTTTTGTGGCAATTATGATGATTAACAATCATTATTTAATCACCAATATTGGTGATAGTCGTGGTTATTTGTTGCGCGATGGCAAGTTAATGCAGATTACTGAAGATCATTCTTTGGTGAATGAGTTGGTCAAGTATGGCAAGATTAGCCCTGAGCAAGCTAAAAATCATCCTCAAAAAAATGTGATTACACGGACATTAGGTATTTCTAAGGATGTCCAACCGGATTCAACCAATGATACTTGGCAACAAGATGATCTATTTTTATTATGTACAGATGGTCTAACAAATATGGTTTCTGATGAAGAAATCGAAAAAATCTTAACTACTGAAGATATTTCGCTGGATGAAAAGGCGCAACGGCTAATCGTTCAGGCTAATGTTAACGGTGGGTTAGACAATATTAGTGTTTTACTTGTTCAGCCGGCAACAGCTGATGTGGAGGTAAATCGTCAATGATGGATCGCGGCTACTTAGTTTCTGGTCGCTACGAAATCCTTGATACCCTTGGCGAAGGCGGGATGGCTAATGTCTACCTGGCAGAAGATACAATCCTACATCGACGTGTTGCAGTTAAAGTTTTACGTTTAGATTTACAACATGACCAGGCAACTATTCGAAGATTTCAACGCGAGGCCAAGGCAACCTGTGAACTGTCTCATCCTAATATCGTGAGTGTTTATGATGTAGGAGAAGATAATGGCGTGCAATATATTGTCATGGAATATATTGATGGCAGTAATTTGAAATCCTATATTGAACAACATTATCCGTTTCCGTTGACAAAAGTTGTTGCCATTATGATGCAAATTTTGTCAGCTGTGCAATTGGCACACAGCAAAGGGATAATTCATCGTGATCTAAAACCGCAAAATATCTTGCTGACTAAAGATGGGCAAGCTAAGATTGCTGACTTTGGGATTGCGGTTGCACTAAGTGATAAGTCAGTTACGCAAACGAATTCATTATTAGGATCAGTGCATTACATTTCCCCAGAGCAAGCGCGGGGTAGTCTACCAACACCGCGATCAGATATCTATGCTTTGGGTATTATTTTATTTGAATTATTAACTGGTAAAGTACCATTTGCTGGCGATTCTGCTGTTTCAATTGCATTAAAACATTTCCATGAAGATATGCCGTCGGTGCGCGCCACAGATGCACAAATACCTCAGGCAATGGAAAATGTTGTTCTTAAAGCAACAGCTAAGGATCCTAAGCAGCGTTATCAATCTGCTGCAGCCATGGCAGCGGATTTGAAGACGTCATTAGATGCCGATCGTGCTGATGAAGCTAAATTTATGAGCAAGGTCAATCCTGATGTTTTAGGCGCTACCAAAGTAATGCCGGGAACGTTTGTTGATAACCATAAAGCGACAAAACCAGTCGAGACTAATCATGTAGCTCAAAGAACAGCTAAAAAGTCCAAACCACATCAGGTTTTACGTCCAGCTAAAACACCAAAGCGTGCGCGTAAACGACGGTGGCCGTTAATTGCTGGGATTATAGCGGCATTAGTCTTGTTAGTTGGGGCTTTTGTAGCTTTAATGGTGTCTAATCGTGATGTCAACGTTCCTGATACCGCTGGTATGACTAAGGTTGAAGCAACGGCAGTATTAACTAAAAATGATTTGCAACTAGGTAAAATTGTTTACGAAACAAACGATAAAGTTGATAAAGGATTAGTCGTACGGAGTTTGCCTGCTAAGAAAAGTTCCATTAAAAATGGGACTAAGGTTGACTTAGTCTTAAGCCGTGGCGCTAAAACTTATCGAATTGCTAATTATCATGATCAGAGTTATGAAACGGTGGCAGCGACCTTAGCTAAACAGGGATTTATTGTTAAGCGTAAAGAAAAGTCATCTAAAACCATAACGGCTGGTAATATTATTAAACAAAGTATTAAAGCCAATAAAAAAGTTGTGCCTAAAAACAGATTAATCACATTAACTGTTAGTAGCGGACTACCTAAAGTAAGTGTTGGCGACTATACTGGTGAGACCTATGAGACAGCTTATGCGAAGCTTACTGCCAAGGGCTTTAGCGTTCAGCGTCAAAATGCTAGTTCTGATACAGTGCCAAGTGGCAATGTCATTAGCCAAGATCTTAAAGCAGATGATAAAGTAGTTCCTTCTGAAACAACGATTACCTTGACTGTTAGTTCAGGTAAAGCGGATGTTACGTTAGTTGATTTAGTTAAGAAATATACTGAAGCCAATGCAAAGGATTATGCTCAGTCGAATGATCTCATTCTTTCAATTGAGAAAGATTATTCCGACGATATTGAAAAAGGACTAGTTATGAAACAAAGTCCTGCTGCTGGTAGCAAAGTCCGACCGGGTTCAACTTTAACAGTCACGATTTCCCAAGGTAAAGATCCGAATAAAGAAACAAGTTTTTCAAAGGAAATTGAAATTCCTTATGAAGAATCAAGTACCACTTCTTCAAGCAGTAGTGAAGAGAGTTCAGATTCATCAAGTTCTAGTAGTTCATCAGCACCAGAAGCAAATAAGATTGAGATTTATATTGGTGATGCTGACAATAATATCAGCAGTCTTTATAAGACGATGTCGATTACAAGCGACACGAAAATTACCGTTAATTTTAAGGTGAAAGCTGATCAGAAGGCGAAAATTAAGATTTTGCGTGATGGCGAAGAGATTCTTAATCAAGACGTCACAGCAGACTAGGGTGAAAAATGCAGACAGGTAAAATTATTAAATCAATTAGTGGCTTTTATGATGTGCTAACTGCTGAAGGAAAAGTTGAGCGGACGCGAGCTCGCGGAAACTTTCGTAAACAGAAGATTAAACCAGTGGTTGGTGATCATGTAGAATTTGAAGATGGCTATATTCTTGCGATCAAACCACGGCAAAACGTATTAGTTCGTCCACCAATGGCTAATCTAGATCTTGCAATTGTGGTGATGAGTGCTGTTGAACCGGATTTTTCAACCAATCTATTAGATCGCTATTTGGTTTATTTAGCTGCTAATAACATGGAAGCACTGATTTATGTCAGTAAAATAGATTTATTGTCTGAGCAGCAGTTAGCCCAATTAATGCCACTATTGCAGCAATATGGTGAAATAGGCTACCGGGTTTATAGTCACGGGACTGCTGATTTTTCAGGAATAAAAGAGGCAGCCGCTGGTAAAACGCTAATGGTGATGGGCCAGTCCGGTGCTGGTAAGTCCACTTTATTAAATTATTTATTACCAGAGCTTAAATTGGCCACGGCAGAAATTTCGCAAAGCTTAAATCGGGGTCGTCATACGACAAGGACTGTCACTTTATATCCAATTGGCGTAGGTGGTGCGATTGCAGATACGCCAGGTTTTTCATCGCTTGATCTTAGTCAAATTAATTCAGAAGATTTAGGTCAGTATTTTATTGAATTTTTGGATGTTTCTGGCCAATGTCGCTTTCGTGGGTGTCAGCATTTACGTGAACCTGATTGTGCAGTTAAGGCAGCAGTTGAGGCGGGCACAATTGCAAAATTTCGTTATGCTGACTATGTACAACTTCATGATGAATTGGGTAATTTACGGCCAACTTATCGGAAGTCTTAATTAGAATTTTTTAGATATTGAGGGACGATTTTTTGAGTGAAAAAGTTGTAAATATTATGCTTGGTGGACCAACATCATTAATACCTCATGACGATATCAATCAACATCGTCATGAGGCTTGGATTGGTGTGGATCATGGGACAATTTATTTATTAGATCAAAATATTGTACCGGTCATTGCTGTGGGAGATTATGATTCATTAGTGGCAGCAGAGCGGCAGCAAATTGAAAAGCAGATTAAAGATATTCGTTACGCGCAAGCTGAAAAGGATTTTACAGATTCACAAATGGCGGTATTAACGGCATTTGCCGATTTAAAAGCAACTCAAGTTAATATTTTTGGTGCTACTGGTGGGCGAATTGATCACGCATTGGTTAATTTGTTTATGATGACCGATCCACATTTTCAAGATTGGCTACAACAAGTCACGATAATTGATTGCTTTAATCAAATTACTTTTTATCCGTCGGGTAATTATCAACTTCCTTATCAAGCCGGTTATCAGTATTTAGCGTTTGCTAACTTAACACCGGTTAAAAATTTAACTTTGCGTCAAGTAAAGTATGAATTGACGGATTTTTCTGCGGATAATCCTGTATCTTGGTCAAGTAATGAGTTTTTAAAAGATCAACCAGCACGTTTTAATTTTACAGCTGGCATTGTGGCAGTTATTTTAAGTCACGATTAATTAACATTAGATTATGAGTATTAAACTAAAAAACACTAACTCCAAATTCGGAGTTAGTGTTTTTTAATTGAGTATCAAAAAAAACCACCGACATCATTGTCAGCGGTTTTTTTGTTCAAAGTTGTTCTATTTTTATTAGACGCGAGTAACTTTACCTGATTTAAGAGCGCGAGCTGAAACCCAAACGCGCTTAGGCTTGCCGTCAACTAAAATACGAACCTTTTGAAGGTTTGGCTTCCAAGTACGGCGTGATGAGTTAAGCGCGTGTGAACGCTTATTGCCAAAACTTGTATGACGTCCTGTAATAATATCTTTAGCCATGTGTGAACCTCCTTTGGTTATGTTTTCTAAAAAAACTCACTGACTTAATTTATCATAGATAGCAAGGTTTTACAAGTAAAACTTAACTAAGGACAGTTAAAATCTTGTTTAGCTAGATCAACCAACTTCTATTTTCAAAAGTCTTTTTGCTATGTTAAAATACATTCAGGTGTATATTGTTTGTTAGTGATTTCTAATTAGGAGGCCACTTATGGCAGTTAAAATTAAATCAAAATATGGCGAGATTGATATTGCAAATAATGTCATCGCAACAGTTGTTGGCGGAGCTGCAACTGATATTTACGGAATTGTTGGCATGGCTAGCAAGAATCAAATTCGCGATAATTTAAACGAAATTTTGAAACGTGAGCATTATTCTCGTGGCGTTGTTGTCCGTCAAGAAGACAGCGATGTTGCCGTTGATGTTTACATTATCATTGCTTACGGCACTAAAATCTCAGAAGTTTGCCGTAATGTTCAAGATAAAGTGAAATATAATTTGGATACAATGCTGGGGATGGCAGCAAACTCAGTTAATGTTTTTGTGCAAGGCGTTAAAGTCGTTGGTGATTTAGACTAAACGCACTAAGCTAGATTGTCCTCAGGAGGAATAAGTAATCGTGGAGTTAAAAGAAATTCAAGGTAAGCAATTTCAAGATATGATCAGAGTTGCCGCTCATCGTTTGGGCCGCAACGCTGAATTCGTTAATCAATTAAATGTTTTCCCTGTTCCAGATGGTGACACCGGTACAAACATGAATTTGACGGTTAAATCTGGTGCGAAGGCTGTTAATGAGTCGAATAGTGATCATGTTGGTGAATTAACTAAAAAATTTGCTAAAGGTTTATTAATGGGCGCTCGTGGTAACTCTGGTGTTATCACTTCCCAATTATTCCGTGGTTTTGCTAAAAGTACCGAAAATAAAGCCAGTCTTGATGCTAATGATTTAGCAACAGCCTTTACAGACGGCGTTAAGACAGCTTATCAAGCTGTCATGAAGCCTGTTGAAGGTACGATTCTAACCGTTGCTCGTGAAGCAGCTAAGGCCGCTTTACTTAAAGCTAATGAAAGTGACAACATCATTGAAGTTGTTCAAGCTTTAGTTGAAGCATCTAAAAAAGCATTAGCAAGTACCCCAGATTTATTACCTGTTTTAAAAGAGGTCGGTGTTGTCGATTCTGGTGGCCAAGGCTTAGTTTTTATTTATGAAGGGTTCTTGGAAGGACTGACAGGCGAAACGTCTGAGAAGGACGTTTACGTGCCAGATGAGCAAGAAATGGACGAGATGGTTAATGCTAGTCATCATCAATCTGTTCAAAGTCAACTTTCAACTGCAGATATTAAGCATGGTTATTGTACTGAAATCATGGTGGAATTAGGCCAAGGTGATCAACCAACTGAAAAATTTGATTATCAAGTTTTCCGCAATTATTTAAACGAGATTGGTGATTCATTATTGGTTGTTGCTGATGATGAAGTGGTTAAAGTCCATGTTCATACAGAACATCCAGGTCAAGTTTTTGCTTATGGTCGCAAGTTCGGTACATTAGCCAAAATTAAAATTGATAATATGCGGATTCAACATGAAACAATTATCGAAAACGATGAACCACAAGCTGTTAAAGGTCCTCAAGAATGGGGCGTTGTTGCGATTGGTTCTGGCGAAGGAATTGCTGACTTGTTCCGCAGCTTAGGCGTTACTTATGTGTTAAGCGGTGGTCAAACCATGAATCCAAGTACTGCCGACATTGTCAACGCTATTAAAGCAACCAATGCGAAAAAAGTGATTGTTTTACCTAATAATGGCAATATCTTATTAGCCGCTAAACAGGCACAAGAAGTGGTTGAACAAGAAGTAGGTATTGTACCAAGTAAGACCATTTCTCAAGGTATGACTGCTTTATTGTCATTTAATCCTGATGCAAGTATTGAAGATAATGTTGCTGAAATGACGGAAGCCTTAACAATGGTTAAGAGTGGTTCAGTCACTCAAGCAATTCGTGATACTGAAATTGATGGCTTAGAAATTCATGAAGGTCATTATATGGGGATTGTCGATGGCAAGATTTTAGTTGATGATGCTGATCGTTTACAAGCAGCCATTATGATGGCAACTAAGATGCTTGATGCAGAAAGTGAAATTGTCACTATTCTAGTTGGTCAAACTGGTAGTGAAGATGAAGCGCAAGCAATTGCTGATGCGATTACAGCAATTGATGATGAAGTCGAAGTTGAAATTCATCAAGGCGATCAACCTGTTTACCCTTATTTAATCGCTGTTGAATAATTATTAATGATTATTAGGGCTGAGGCAAAAGCGGTGTACTTTTCGCTTTGCCTCAGTCCTTTTATCATGACAATCAATTTTTATTGTAATCAAGTTTAATTAGTCAGGAGGTGAATTCATGGCAAAGGCATTAACAGATTCTGTAGCCGTTTTAAGTGGTGTTGGTCCTAAAACAGTCTCAGCTCTAGCAACTTTAGATATTAATACCGTGAATGATTTATTATTCTACTTTCCTTTTCGCTATGAGGATTTGCAAACACGTCCTTTGGCTGAATTAGCTGATCAAGAAAAAGCGGTTTTTAAAGGTAAAGTTGTGAGTAATGCTGTTGTTAGTTTCTTTGGCCCACATAAGAATCGGTTAAACGTGCGCTTATTGATTGATGGTGTTGTTGTAATTGTTACGTTCTTCAACCAAGCTTGGTTAAAGGATAAGTTCAAGCTTGAAGAAGAAGTGGCCATTTATGGTAAATGGAACGAACAGCGTAAAAGTGTTGTTGGGATGAAGATTATTAGTCAAAGCACGGATAATGCATTGGACCCTATTTATTCGGTTAATAAACAAGTCCGCCAAAAGAAATTAGTTGAATTAATTCAAACGGCCTTTAAAAATTACGGTGCGCTATTAGGTAATGTCTTACCTGATGACATTCGACAGCATTTCCGGTTGTTATCTGATCACGATTTAGTCCAACAAATGCATTTTCCCAAAACCTTGACTGAATCAAATGCTGCTAGACGAACAGCAATTTTTCGAGAATTTTTCTTATTTGAAGCTAAAATTCAACAATTACGAGTTAACAATTCTGAAGCTGAGGATGGTTTACAATTAAGTTATGACTTATCAGCCTTAAAAGAATTCATTGCCACTTTACTGTTTGCCTTAACGACTGCTCAAAAGCGGGTCGTCAATGAAATTTGTGCAGATTTAAAATCAACCCACCACATGAATCGTTTATTGCAAGGTGATGTTGGTTCTGGTAAAACCATTGTTGCTGCTATTGCCATGTTTGCCGCCGTCACTGCTGGTTATCAAGCCGCACTAATGGTGCCCACCGAAATTCTGGCCGAACAACATTATCAAAAGCTGGTTAAATTATTTGCACCAATGAAAGTTAGTGTGACTTTATTAACTGGCTCAATGAAGAGTAAGCCACGTCAAAATGCTTTAATGGCAATTGAAACTGGCCGCGCTAACATTATTATTGGGACTCATGCTCTGATTCAAGATGCAATTACGTTTCATAAATTGGGTTTTATTGTGATTGATGAGCAACACCGCTTTGGTGTCAATCAACGTCGCGCTTTGCGTGAAAAAGGCTTGAATCCAGACATCCTGGCAATGACGGCTACGCCAATTCCACGAACTTTGGCGATTACCACCTACGGAGAAATGGATATCTCCACGATTGATGAGTTACCTGCTGGCCGCCGCCCCATTGAAACCAGCTGGTTGAAAATTAATCAAGCTAGTCAAGCTTTAGCCATTACTCGCAACCAAATGGATCATGGCGACCAAGCCTTTGTAATTGCCCCGTTAATTAGCGAGTCTGATTCAGTGAACTTAAAAAATGCTGAAGATTTAGCCGAACAATTGGCCGATTACTTTGCCCCTAAATATCAAGTTGCTTTATTGCATGGGCAAATGACAGCTGAAGAAAAGGCTGAGAAAATGGCGGCTTTTAATCGCAATGAAATTCAAGTTTTAGTTGCGACCACCGTTGTGGAAGTTGGGGTTGATGTGCCCAATGCTAATATTATGATTATTTATAATGCTGATCGTTTTGGTTTAGCCACATTACACCAATTAAGAGGTCGGGTTGGCCGAGGCGATCGGCAGGCTTATTGCTTCTTAATTGCTGATCCGCAAAACGAAGTTGCTGTTAAACGAATGGAAATCATGACGGAGACCAATGATGGCTTTAAGTTAGCAGAAGCAGACTTGAAATTACGTGGTCAAGGTGATATTTTTGGTGATAAGCAGTCTGGATTGCCTGATTTTCAAATGGGTGACCCCGTCAGTGACAATAATATTTTAGTTGCGGCCCACCAGGTTGCACGGGAATTATTCTTGGCAGATCCACAATTAGTACAGGAACAAAATCAAGGTTTAAAAAATTATTTGCGCCAGTTACAGGCAACAGAAACGTTTGATTAATAAAATTTGCACGATTAAGGGAATGATTAGATGAAAATTGCTGTAGATGCAATGGGCGGCGATCACGCGCCAGAAGTTGTTGTTAAAGGTGTTCAAGCTGCTCGTGATCAATGGCCTGACCTAGAATTCATGCTGTTTGGTGACTTGGCAAAAGTTAAACCATTGATCACAGACGAGACACGGATTGAATTAATTCAATCTGACAGTGTGATTTTAAATGAAGATGAACCAGTAAAGGCTGTTCGCCAGAAGAAAGACTCATCAATGGTGATGGCTGCTCAAGCAGTTAAAAATGGTGAAGCAGAGGCCTTATTCTCATTAGGAAATACTGGCGCTTTATTAGCAACTGGTATCTTTGTGATTGGTCGTATTAAAGGAATCGAGCGTCCAGCTTTAATGCCAACTTTACCAACGGTTAATCCCGGTCACGTGGTTAATTTGTTAGATGCTGGTGCTAACGCTGAAAGTAAGGCCAGTTATTTAGAACAATGGGCTATTATGGGGACTATTTATGCACGAGATATTCGTAACATTACTAATCCTCGCGTAGCTTTGCTTAACAATGGGACTGAGTTTGATAAGGGTGACCCATTGCATAAAGAGGTTTATCAACGCTTAGAAGCTAATGAAGCCATTAATTTCGTTGGCAACATTGAAGCCAATAGTTTGTTGTTAGATCAAGCTGATGTGATTGTTTCCGATGGTTTTACTGGTAATGCCGTGCTTAAGGCAATAGAGGGTATGTCTAGTTTGTTACTCAAACAGATTAAACAAGCACTATTAAACAATGGCCTCGGCGTCAAGTTGGGTGCAGCAATGATTAAACCTGCACTAGGCGACATTAAGAATCGTTTCAGTACATCAGGCAATGGTGGTGCTGTTTTACTAGGTGTTAAGGCGCCAGTTATTAAAACACATGGTGGTTCGCATGAGGATGCTATTATTTCAACTATCGGTCAAATTCGAGAAATGCTTGCTAAAAAGACCATTCATCAAGTGATCGATTATTTGAAAGAAAATCCGATTAAGTAAATTTAATTGCTGAATATTTAAATTGATGCGATAATATTAATCACGTTGTATGTTGAATGAGGAGGATTTTTTAAATGACTGAAGCAGAAGCTTTTGATAAGATTACGGGTTTAATTGCAGACCGTTTTGATGTTGAAAAAGAGGCAATTACCAAACAAACAAAAATTAAAGATGATTTATCTGCAGATTCAATTGATTTAGTTGAATTTGTTTTGGAATTAGAAGATACATTTGATGACGAAATTCCAGATGAAGATGCTGAAAAAATCACCACTGTTGGTGATGCTGTTGATTATGTCATGGCACACCAAGCAGCCTAATCAAAAACAATTAATTAAGTCGGGGCCAAGTTGCTCCGACTTTTTTTGTACCTTTATTCATTTGAAACAGGGAAAACTAAAACTGTTATTTAACACTTCTTTACGCTTTTGCTAGTTCAAGAGGCAATTATATTTTTCGTTTTGATTAGTTGTGAATTAGCGTATAATGTATTTTGTGTACGTATTTTAAGATATTGAAATTGATGTCTAAGAAAATAAGGCGTGGTTATAAGACGACTTTATTTTTTTAGCCATCCATCTCTATCTTTCGTCATAATAAAAAGTTTAATTAATATGGAGATGAGCTTTAATGGTAGCTGCTGAATTTGTCAGTGATTTACGTTCTAAATATGGTGTTGAGTTTCACGATTTATCGTTATTAGATTCTGCCTTTACCCACGCATCGTTTGCTAATGAGAATCGAGAGTTAGGTTATGGTAATTATGAACGTCTGGAATTTTTAGGTGATGCGGTTTTGGAATTAGCAGTTTCAGATTATTTATTTGCCAACTATAAGCATTTACCTGAGGGTAAGTTAACCAGAATGCGTGCTTCAATTGTTAAGTCGTCTAGTTTTTGCCAATTGTCAATTGATTCAGGATTCCAGCCTTATATTCGCTTAGGCGTTGGTGAAGAAAAGATGGGCGCCCGTAATCGAGCTGGTTTATTAGAGGACGTGTTCGAAGCATTTAATGGTGCGCTTTATTTGGATCAAGGCATGCCAGCAGTGGTGGCCTTTTTGAAACAGGTCCTCTTTCCTAAAATTGATGCAGGTGAATATTCTTATGACACGGATCATAAAACTCGGTTGCAAGAATATTTACAACGTAATGGTGAACGTAAGATTGAATATCTCGTCGTTGCTACTAAAGATATCGATCATGAACGCGATTTTGTTGTTGAATTGCGGGTTGATGATCAACCATTAGCAACCGGAATCGGTAAAAATAAAAAAGCAGCTGAGAAAAATGCTGCTCAAACTGCTTTAAATCAATTACAACAAGAAGATCGAAATAACCAATCAAATTAATGATGAGTAGGGAATCACATGCCGTTAAAGTCACTAACAATTAATGGATTTAAGTCCTTTGCAGATAAAACAACAATTGAATTTACAAGTGGAATCACAGGTATTGTTGGTCCCAACGGTAGTGGTAAAAGTAATATTACCGAAGCAATTCGCTGGGTTATGGGGGAACAGTCGGCTAAAAGTCTGCGTGGTGCTCACATGCCTGATATTATTTTTGCCGGTAGTGCACTAAGACCAGCTTTAAATCGAGCCGAAGTAACTTTAATGTTTGATAACTCTGATCAAACATTAAAAACAGAGCAAAAAGCTGTTGAAATTACGAGACGATTGTATCGTGATGGCAGTAGCGAGTTTCTTTTTAATCATCATCATTGTCGTTTACGTGATATCACCGACCTTTTTGTAGATTCTGGCTTAGGCAAAGAGGCTTTTGCCATTATTTCTCAGGGTCGAGTTGAACAGGTTTTCAATAGTAAACCAGAAGATCGGCGCACAATTATTGAAGAAGCGGCTGGTGTTTTTAAATATAAACAACAAAAAAAGCAAGCTGAAAATGAGCTTGCCACCACCAATGAAAATTTAAACCGGATTGCTGATATCGTTTCAGAATTAGCTGGTCGAGTTGAACCATTACGCAAACAAGCTAGTTTAGCTAAAGATTATCAGCAACAAAAGGCCAAATTTGATGGTTTAAATCAGCAGATTTTAGCATTAGAGTTAGTCGATTTAGAAGAACAACAACAAGTTAAGCTGAAGCGACAAGCCGAACTAACAGCAATCTCGGCTAAAATTGATGCGCAAACTAATCAAGTCAGTGAACAATTAACGCAAAAGCGAGATCAATCAGAAGCACTTAATCAAGAAATTGAAACGGCGCAAGCTGAATTGATGACACAAACGCGGCAACAAGAAACGTTGAATGGTCAGATTTCGCTTTCTAAAGAACGGGAAAATTATCACCAACTTAATAGCCAAAGTATTGAAAAACAATTGGCAGAGCATCAAACCGCACTGGCAGCTGAGCAAGAAAAACTTGCTGCTCGAAAGATTGCGCTTGATCAAGCAACCGAACAAGAGAATGAATTGCTCGATCAATTAAATCAGCTGCAAGCATCGCAAGGTGAAGACGAAGAAGATTTAGCTAAGCGCATTAACGACTTGCGGGCAGATTATATTGAGCAATTACAAGCACAAACAACTAACCGTAACGAAATTGTTTTTGCTGAAGATAATTTAAAAAAATTAGCCCAGCAACTTGAACGGGCACAAGCAGATTTAACCGCTGTTCAAGCCAAAGTTCAGGCTAAACAAAAGTTAGTGGTCCAGGCCAATGCTGAAATGACAGCAGCCAAAGCAGCTGAAACATCGCAACAAACGGCTTTAACAGAATTAGATCAGCAATTACACGCAGTTCAAGAACAAGTGACGACCAAACAACAAGCTTGGTACCAAAAGCTTGAACAATTTCAACAATTAAAAGCCCGTTACCAAAGTTTAAAAGAAGTTACCGAAGATCACAGTGGTTTTTATCAAGGTGTTCGGGCGGTTTTAAGTCCTAAAAATAAAATTGATGGATTGATCGGCGCAGTGGCTGATCTTTTGCACGTGCCGACTCAATTACAATTTGCCATTGAACAAGTTTTAGGTTCGCAGTTGCAACAAGTTGTCTGTGAAGATACCGCTAGTGCAGAAAAGGCAATTGATTTTTTGAAGCAACAACGATTAGGACGCGCAACGTTTCTACCGTTAACGACAATTCGGGCTTATCATGTGGATAGTCGTGTTTTACAAACGGCTCAACAAGCAACTGGGTTTGTCGGTGTAGCTTCAGCGCTTATTAAGTATGATACCAAGCTTAAAAATGTGGTTGAGCATTTATTAGGTAATATTTTGGTTGTTGAACATTTACCTGAGGCCACTCAATTGGCTAAGGCAATTCACTATCAAACTCGGATTGTCACGCTTGATGGCGATATTTTAACGCCTGGTGGTGCTATGACAGGTGGTAAAACTAAGCAACAGCGTAGTAGTTTACTGAATCGCCAGCAAGAACTAAGCAACTTACAAAGTCAACTTAAACAACAGCAGACACTTTTAAATGACTTACAAGCCGAAATTAAAACAGCTAAAACACAGTCCGCAACACTTAGTGGTCAGCGTGTTGAACAAGCAGCAGCACTAGCAGAAATGACGCAACAAAATGCTGGGTTAATTCAAACGTTCAATCAAGAAAAGCAAGAATTAACGCAATTAGAACGCCAAACTAAGGTTGCCGAATTAACGGCTGCCCGAATTGAATCTGAACAAAAAGAAATGCAGCAACAAGTCACAGCCAAGACTGATCAAAAAGCTGGTTTAACGACTAAAATTTCCACGATCAAAGCAGATATTGATGCCACCCAAGCGCGATTACAGAATTTTACTGCGCAAAAGGAAGTTTTAGCTGGTCAAATTAATGACCTTAAAACGAAATTGGCAGTGGCCCAAAATTCTTTGACAAGTCAAACTACGCAATATCGTGATCAACAACAAGTCGTCCGCAAGCTAAAACTTGAACAGACGAAGTTAGAACAATCATTAGTTGCTTTAAATGATGATCAGCAAAAGACGCAAATTGACGTCGATGCAGTGCAACAACAATTAACGACCTTAACCAGCTCGCTAGCAAAATTACAGCAACAGCTGGAGAACTTGAAGACAGAACGTCAAACAGTTGTCGCTGCTATTGCTGAATTAGAACCACAGACACAACGGCAATATGAGTTACAAAAACAAACAGCCAAAGAACAAGAGGCCGTTGCCGTGGCGTTAAATAGTTTGAAATCGGAAATGAATTCACGATTAACGACATTAAGCGAAGATTATCAGCTTAGCTTTGAAGCAGCTTATCAGAATTTGCCAGAAGATCATCGCACGTTAGCTGAATTGCATACTGATTTGCATTTAGTACGGCTGGCTTTGCGAGATATTGGTCATGTTAATCTTGATGCCATTGCGGAATTTGACGAAGTTAATGAACGTTATCAGTTCTTAGCTAAACAGCAAAATGATTTGATTACAGCACGTCAGGAATTACTCAAGACAATGGCTGATATGGACCAAGAAGTGGCTCAACGTTTTTCAGAGACATTTAATGCGGTTAATTCTGCCTTTACAGCAATTTTCCCTAAAATGTTTGGTGGTGGCCAAGCTAAGTTGGAATTAACTAATCCTGAACAGATGTTGACCACAGGCATTGAGATTAACGCTCAACCACCTGGTAAAAAGTTGCAAAACTTAAGTCTTTTATCTGGTGGGGAACGGGCCTTAACGGCGATCACTTTATTATTCGCTATTTTGAAAGTTAAGCCAGCGCCATTTAGTATTCTTGATGAGGTTGAAGCTTCATTAGATGATGCTAATGTTGATCGTTATGCGAATTATTTACGGAATTATGAAGCACATACACAGTTTATTGTCATTACGCACCGTAAAGGAACGATGATGCAAGTTAATCGCCTCTACGGGGTCACCATGCAAGAATCCGGCGTCTCCAAGATCATTAGCGTTTCATTAACTGATGTTGATCAAGATAAGTTTACGGTGACTGATTAAGTATATAGGAGGTAGGTCAATGGGATTTTTTGATCGAGTAAAGAAAGCTTTTGGGGTTAAGCCAAAAGAAGAAGAGACAAAAGAACAAGCTACACAAAACGCTGAAGAACCTCAGGTAGAGGAACAAACGACTGAATCAGCTGCTACTCCAGAGACAGATATAAACGAAGCAGCGACTGATTCTACTGCTGAAAGTGCAGTAGAAACGACATCGGCTGAACCTACTACTGATGAATCAGACGTAGCAGCACCATCCGTAGAAACAAACGAGACAGTCGAATCAGCTGTTGAGACTCAAGGCGAAGAAGTTTCATCAGCAGATTCTGATGAAAAAGAAAATGAACAACCAGAAGAAGCGGAGCAATCATCACTAACTTCACAAACAGCAGCAACTGATTCACAGTCCGAGCTAGAAGCAAATAATGAAACAGTACCAGTTGAAGAAACAACAACGCAGGAGACTGAAGCAGTTGTTCAACCAACGACAGATATTAAACCTGCTGCAACAGAACCAGTTGAGGAATCTGTTGAGATTGAACCTGAAGCTAAATCCGAGGAACCTGAGCAAATAACTGAAGCACCAGCAGACGCTGTTACCCCCAGTGAAACTTCAATTGCAGAAGATATGACTGATGAAGAAGATGTAACCGAAGCACCGGAAACACCACAAGATTCAATTACAGAATATGATCAAGGCTTAGCAAAAAGTCGTCATGGTTTTGCGGCACGTTTGAACAAATTCCTGGCTAACTTCCGATCAGTTGATGAAGATTTCTTCGAAGATTTAGAAGAAATGTTAATCGAAGCCGATGTTGGTTTTGAAACGGCAATGGAAATTAGCAATCAATTACGTGATGAAGTTAAGTTACAAAATGCCAAAACGAAGAAACAAATTGGCCAAGTAATTGTCGAAAAGATGGTCGATATTTATGGTGAAGCTGGTGAAAATGAAGACAATAGTTTACATTTCACCACTAATCCTAATGAACCAACAATTTTCTTATTCGTTGGTGTTAATGGCGCGGGTAAAACCACAACTATTGGTAAGTTAGCTACTAAATATCATAATGAAGGCAAAAAAGTGTTATTGGCAGCTGGAGATACTTTTAGAGCTGGTGCTATTGAACAATTAGCTGAGTGGGCACGACGCGCGCAAGTTGACGTGGTGACATCAAAGCCAGGCACTGATCCTGCTTCAGTAGTTTTTGATGCAGTTAAAAAAGCTAAAGCAGAGCAATACGATATTTTACTGGTTGATACAGCTGGTCGCTTACAAAACAATGTCAACTTAATGAATGAATTAGCTAAAATTAAACGTATTATTGTCCGTGAATTACCAGATGCGCCTCAAGAAGTTTTATTAGTATTAGATGCTTCAACTGGGCAAAACGCTTTGAATCAAGCTAAACAATTCAGTAAAACTACGGATGTAACAGGTTTGATTTTGACGAAGCTTGATGGTAGTTCTAAAGGCGGTATTATTATTGCCATTCGAAACGAATTACATTTGCCAGTTAAATTAGTTGGTTTAGGCGAAAAAGCGCAAGATTTACAAATTTTTGAAGCTGAAAAATATGTCTACGGTTTGTTCAAAGATTTAATCGAAGACTAAATTGAAGTTGAGGTGACTAAAATGTCGTTTGAACTCAATGAACGAATCAATATGCTGTATGAATTTTATGGCGAATTGTTGACGAAGAAACAGGCCACCTATTTAGATCTTTATTATGGTGAAGATTATTCATTAGGTGAGATTGCGGAACAATTTGAGGTGAGTCGCCAAGCAGTATATGATAATATTAAGCGAACTGAAAAGATTCTGGTTCAGTATGAAGAGAAGTTGCAGCTAATCGCTCATTTTCAAGAAGAACTGACTTTAGTCAATCAATTAAGTGAGTTAGCAGCGCAGAAATATCCTGAAGATTCAGAATTACAGCAATTGATTAAGAAATTCGAAAAAATGATTGATTCACAGTAAGGAAGGTAAACTGATGGCATTTGAAGGTTTAACAGAGCGTCTCCAAAATGCATTTAATGGCTTAAGAAAAAAAGGAAAGGTCACTGAAAGTGACGTTCGCGATGCAATGCGCGAAATTCGTCTGGCGTTATTAGAAGCCGACGTTAATTTCGATGTTGTAAAGAAGTTCGTTAAGACAGTTCGTGAAAAAGCAGTAGGCAGTGAAGTTTTAGATAGCTTGACTCCAGCTCAACAAATCGTCAAGATTGTTCATGATGAATTGGTTAATGTCATGGGCGATGCAGCTGTTCCACTAAATAAATCCGAACACATTCCAACTATTATCATGATGGTTGGTTTACAAGGTGCAGGTAAAACGACGACTGCTGGTAAATTAGCTAAGCGATTAATCCAAGACGAAAAAGCTCGACCATTAATGATTGCTGCCGATATTTATCGTCCTGCTGCCGTTGATCAGTTAGTTACTGTTGGTCAACAAGTCGGTGTGCCGGTCTTTGAAATGGGTACCGACCATGATCCAGTTGATATTGTGCGCCAAGGTTTGGCAGAAGCAGCGGCTAAAAAGAATGATTATGTCATCATTGATACCGCCGGTCGTTTGGAAATTGACGAACAATTAATGCAAGAGTTATCGAACATTAAAGAACTGGCTCAACCAAATGAAATTCTCTTGGTTGTCGATGCCATGACTGGTCAAGTTGCGACTCAAGTTGCCGAAGGTTTTAACGAACGCCTAGATATTACCGGCGTTGTTTTAACGAAGTTAGATGGTGACACTCGTGGTGGTGCGGCTCTATCAATCCGTTCGGTTACAGGCAAGCCAATTAAGTTTGTCGGTCAAGGTGAAAAACTTGATGCAATTGATGTCTTCTATCCAGATCGAATGGCCGACCGGATTTTAGGCATGGGCGACATGATGACCTTGATTGAGAAAGCTCAACAAGATTATGATGAGAAACAAGCCGAAGACATGGCGCGTAAAATCAAAGAAAACAGTTTTGATTTTAACGATTTTGTCGAGCAAATGGATCAAATTCAAAATATGGGACCAATTGAAGATATTATGAAGATGATCCCTGGGATGGCTAATAATCCTGCTTTGAAGAATGTTAAGATGGATCCTAAAGATATTGATCATATCAAAGCGATTGTTTATTCAATGACACCTAAAGAACGTGAAGATCCAGATTTATTAAATCCAAGCCGGCGGCGACGTATTGCGGCTGGTTCTGGCCGTAGCGTCCAAGAAGTCAACCGTATGATTAAGCAATTCAAACAATCTCGCGATATGATGAATAAGATGTCTAAGGGCAACTTCAACGGCATGGAAAATATGTTTGGTAGTGGTATTCAAGGCCGCATGGGTAAGATGGCAATGAATTCCATGGTGCGTAAACAAAAGAAGAACAAAAAGAAACGTCTCAAAAACGCCAAACGTTTTAAGTCCTAATTCGTACTTCCGCAAAGGTTGCGCATGGAACGTGGTGGACGCTGCTTGAAGCCAATCGGAGATTGTCTTTAAGACAGGTCTTACTGTAAGCAATAAATTGCTAACAGTAATTTCACCACTGATGGCAACTTTGCTCCAGCACTGACAAGGGTGTGATTAAATCACTTCCAATTTTTAGAAGTAAAAAACTGCAGTTAAGTTGTACTGAATCTCATTCGTCAGTGTCGAAGGGAAATCGCGGTCAGCCGTGGAATTCTTGTTAATGGTTTACCATTTACAAGAAAGTTTGTGTTTGAGACAAATGTTTTTTATTTGGCTCAAAGCAAACTCGCAGCGTTCCACCGGCGTATTTCCCGAAGGCACGAAGAAGAAAACGTTAAATTCTCAAGATTCATTTTATTTCAGCTGTAAAGAAAAAAGTCTTTACATTGAACAATGATGCTGGTATATTATTTATGTTAGTTATTTTTAGGAGGAAATTTATTCATGGCTGTTAAAATCCGTATGCGCCGCATGGGCTCAAAACGTAAACCTTTCTATCGTCTCGTTGTTGCTGACTCACGTTCACCACGTGATGGCCGCTTCATCGAAGAAGTTGGTTACTACAACCCAATCAGCAACCCAGAACAATTAAAATTAAACGAAGAAGTTATCTTAGACTGGTTACAAAAGGGTGCTCAACCATCTGACACTGTTCGTAACTTACTTTCTTCACAAGGTATCATGAAGAAATATCACGAATTACGTTTCGAAAAGAAGTAATTAGACGATGAAATCAGCAGAAGTAAGTGAATTGATCAGCGCAATCGTGTCGCCTTTGATTACAATGCCCGATGAATTGACGATTGATACTGTTGAGGATGCTCGTTTTACAACTTATAATCTGTCGCTTAATCGTAAAGATATTGGTCGTGTTATCGGTAAGCAGGGGCGTGTTGCTCAAGCTATTCGGACATTGATCTATGGCATTCGATTGGACAATGGTAAACATATTCGCTTGAATATTGTCGATAAATAAGTATGGGAGAATAGGATCTGGGATATTTGTCCCCGGTCCTTTTCTTTTTATTTTAAATCATAAGTGAGGATGAACATGGCTAATTATTACGACGTGGGCACAATTATCAGCACACATGCACTTAAAGGTGAAGTTAAAGTTTTTGCAACAACTGACTTTCCTAAGGAACGTTTTCAAAAGGGGGCCCAACTCTTTTTAAAGCAAAATCAACAATGGTTACCTTTGACAATTAGTTCTGTTCGTCAACACAAGGGAATGTATTTACTGTCATTCGTTGATTATCAGGATATTAATTTAGTAGAACCATTTTTGAAACAAAAATTATATGTTAGTGAAGAAGATCAGCATGATCTAGATGATGGTGAGTATTACTACCATGATATTGTTGGTATGACGATTATTGATCAAGATAGTGGCCAGGAAATTGGCAAGGTCAAAGAAATCTTAGCACCTGGTGCCAATGATGTTTGGGTAATTGGTCGTCCGGGGCAAAAAGATTTATTATTGCCGTTTTTAAAATCAGTCGTCTTAAAAATTGATGTTCCTGCCAAAAAAGCTTATGTCGAAGTACCCGAAGGATTGGATGATTAAATGCAGATTGATATTTTAAGTTTATTTCCAGAAATGTTTACTGCATTGGATTATTCGTTAATTGGTAAAGCCCAAGAAAAAGACTTGCTTAAAATTGATGTCACTAATTTTCGTGACTTCACTAAAAATAAACACCATAGTGTCGATGACACGCCTTATGGTGGCGGTGCCGGCATGCTATTGCAAGTTCAGCCAATTGCAGATGCTTTAGCTCATGTTAATGCAGAACACGGTCAAGCTGATCGTGTTATTATTCTTGATCCAGCCGGCCGCAAATTTGATCATCAATATGCAGTTGAATTGGCCCAGAGTCAACATCTAACTTTTATTTGTGGTCATTATGAAGGTTTTGACCAGCGGGTTTACTCAATGGCAACTGATCAGATCTCTTTAGGTGATTATGTCTTAACAGGTGGCGAATTGCCAGCAATGGTCATGATTGATGCCATTGCGCGTCAAATACCAGGTGTTTTAGGCAGTCAAGAATCAGCGGCGACTGATTCTTTTGCACAAGGTTTATTAGAATATCCGCAGTATACGCGTCCCGCTGATTATCAGGGTGAAAAAGTACCGGAAGTATTAACCAATGGTAATCATCAATTAATTGCGCAGTGGCGTTTAAAAGCAGCCGTTTGGAAAACATTACAAAAGCGGCCCGATTTATTAGCCGAGATTGACGATCCCGAAATTAATCGCTTGGTTCGTCAATTGAAAGCACGTGATGACTTGTCAGACTTTACTGACTTGTGATAGAATAAGAACTCGTGGTAGTGACCACATAACAACGGTATTCCGCTGTGTTTTACATAAGGGAACATATGAATATCTGTGAAAGGGAGAAAACAAATGAATCCATTGATTTCAGAAATTACTAAGTCACAATTACGCACAGATCTTCCAGATTTCCGTGCTGGTGACACAGTTAAAGTTCATGCCCGTATCGTCGAAGGTACTCGCGAACGTATCCAGATTTTTGAAGGTGTTGTTATCAAACGCCGTGGTGTTGGCATTAGCCAAACTTATACTGTTCGTAAGATCAGTAATGGTGTTGGTGTGGAACGTACATTCCCATTACACTCACCACGTGTTGCTAAACTTGAAGTAACTCGTCACGGTCGTGTTCGTCGTGCTAAGTTGTACTACTTACGTGCATTACGTGGTAAGGCAGCTCGTATCAAAGAACGCCAACGTTAATATCACTTGTTACGCAAAAAAGCATTGGACTTTATTAAGTTCAATGCTTTTTTGTTTGCTCAAAATAATTCTGAGGACAAAGTAGTTGTGACTTGAATAGCTTTAAATTACAATTTAAACAACTACCGTTCAGTGAAAACAGGTAGGATTAATTGGGGGGAACCAAGCAATGAAGAAACTATTAGTGACATTAGGAATTGTTCTAGCTGCAGGATTAGCGATTGAATTAGTAGTGGGGAATTATTTCTATGACTATGCAGTTAGTAATAGTCCGAAATCTTTCATCGCCAAGGCTGAATCATTAAAAGCTAGAGATCCAAATTATTCAGATTTAAATTGGTTTAAAAATAAAGCCCACAAAGAAACTTGGTCACAAGAATCAACAGATCATTTGGCGTTAAAGGCTGACTATATTAATAATCACGCTAAGAAAACAGTTATTATCGCTCATGGTTATATGGGTAGCCGTCAAGATATGGGCTTATATGCTAGTTTGTTTTATAAATTAGGTTACAATGTCCTTTTACCCGATGCTCGTGGTCATGGACAAAGTGAAGGTAATTATGTTGGCTATGGTTGGCCGGAAAGAAAAGATTATCAACTTTGGATTAAACAAGTGCTTCAGAAAAATGGTGCTAATTCAGAAATTGTTTTATTTGGCGTCAGTATGGGGGCGGCAACTGTCATGATGACTTCTGGCGAGCAATTACCGCAACAAGTTAAAGCGGTTATTGAAGATTGTGGTTACACAACGGCTAAGGCCGAGTTAACTTACCAACAACATCAAATGTTTCCTAAAGTGCCAACTGTCGCTGCAATTCCTGTGACTAGTCTAGTAACAAAAGCTCGGGCCGGTTATTTTCTTGGTCAAGCCGATGCGCTGCAAGCACTAAAAAAATCACATTTACCAACATTATTCATTCACGGCACCAAAGATGACTTTGTACCTACCGGAATGGTGAAACAATTATATGCCGCTCATCGTGGCAATAATGCAAAGGACCGACTCTTTTTAGTTAAGGGTGCTGCTCACGCCAAAGCCATTACAACTGATAAAAGTGGTTATTATCAAACGGTTACTGAATTTTTGAAGTCAGTTGACTTATAAAATCGACGCTAATGATAAGAAATTTTTTAAGTAAACGATTAAACAGTTCGGCTTTTATAAGGTGTATTCAGTCATAACATGGTAAAATGAGAGTTATCTTAAGAGAAAGAGGGAATTTAGAATGATTATTGCACTTATTATTATCGTAGTCTTAGTTCTATTAATTGCCGGTCTATACAATGGCTTGGTTAAAGCACGTAACTTAACTGAAGAAGCTGAAAGTCAGATTGGGGTTCAATTAAAGCGGCGTGCTGATTTAATTCCTAACTTGGTTAATACTGTTAAGGGTTATGCTAAGCATGAACATGATACTTTAATGGATGCCATTGCCGCTCGCGGTGTGGCTAACGGCCAAGCTAATCCATTAGCTGACTTGGAAAAGCAAGCTAGTGTCATGGGTGATGAGAATCAAACCATCGCTGCTCGTGCTCAAGCTGACGCTCAAGCTAGTTCTGTTTTGGGTCACTTATTTGCTGTTTCGGAAAGTTATCCTGATTTAAAAGCTTCACAAAATTTCAGTCAACTTCAAGAAGAATTAACCAGTACAGAAAATCGAGTTGCTGCTTCACGGACTAACTATAATCGTACGATTCGTGATTACAACAATAAGGTTGAAGTTTTCCCAACTAATATTTTTGCTGGCATGTTCCACTTTACTAAGAAAGAACAATTACCAGTTGAAGAAGCAACAAAAACAGCACCTGAAGTTAAGTTTTAGTAAGGGATTTAGAAATACTAAACGACAGAAGGTGAGTTAGTTCAATGCATAATCATTTAGATACACTTGAGGCACAGGTCCAAGCTAATAAGAAACGTTCGATTTGGGCAATTATTGCCTTTTTTGGGATGATTAATGTTATTTTTGTCATCTTAGTATTGGTTTTTGGTAATTTTCAAGATTCTAATAATCCTTATCAGCCGTTGTTATGGTTGGGGATTTTAGAAGTGATTTTGGGACTTTATATTGCAATTCAATATTGGCAAAATGGTCAAAATATTTTGCGTATGAATAAAGGCGCAGAAATTGGTGAAGATACAGCTAATCCAGATTACAAAAAGGTTTATAACATTGTAACTGAAATGAGTTTAGCAGCTGGGTTACCAATGCCCAAAGTTTATATTGTCCCTGATCCTTCACCTAATGCTTTTGCCACTGGCATGAGCCCAGAGAAGGCTAGTGTTGCGGTAACGCAAGGGTTAATCGACCTGATGGACCGGGAAGAATTAGAAGGCGTTATTGGCCATGAAATGAGCCATATTAAGAATTATGATATTCGAATCAGTACCTTATCGATTGCCTTAGTTGGTTTCATTACAATTCTGGGCTATGGTTTATTGCGCGTTGGTCAAAGCATGATGTATGCTTTTGGTGGCCGGCGTAGTAGTGATAGCGATCGAGACTCTAATTATACGCAATTGATTGGGATTGCAATGATGGCAATTGGCGGCTTAATTATTGTCTTAGGTATTCCTTTAAGTTATTTGTTGGAGAAGTTTGTTTCCAGAAAGCGTGAAGCACTGGCTGATGTTTCTGGTGCTGAGTTGACTGGTAATCCGATGGGTTTAATTAAGGCTTTTAAAAAGTTAGAAGGACCAGTGCCTAATGCAAGGGTCTTATCGCCAAATACGTCACAACTTATGTTAGTTGAACCGCTTTTTGGCAAAGAAGGGAAACGTTCTTGGTGGGCAAGAATGATGGATGATCATCCACCACTAGATGAACGCATCAAGAATTTAGAATTAGTGCTCGGCGAACAAGGCGGCACTGATGAATACGACTTAAACTAAAAAAATCCTGAAACAATTTGGTTAAAACCAATTGCTTCAGGATTTTTTAGATGATTGTAGGTGTTAATTAAATATGGGAACGGTATAAGCTAACCACTTTTCCTAAAATTGTAACATCAGGCAAAATAATTGGTGCCATAGTATCGTTTTCAGGTTGTAAACGAATGTGACCGTCTTCTTTAAAGAATCGTTTACAAGTTGCTTCATCTTGATCGGTCATGGCAATGACGATATCACCATTTTTGGCATCACGTTGTTGTCGAACAATCACTTGATCCCCATTTAAAATACCTGCATTAATCATACTTTCACCACGAATAGTCAGCATGAATAGGTTGTTATCATCAACATTTAATTCAGGGGGTAGTGGGAAGTAGTCTGTCGCTTCCTCAACTGCTAAAATAGGTTCACCGGCAGTTACCACGCCTAAAACCGGAATAGCTTGTTTCTTAATGCCTAATTCTTCTAAACCCTCAGCCGTCACTTCAATTGCGCGTGGTTTAGTAGGATCACGCTCCAAAAGTCCCTTTTTTTCAAGTCGAGATAAATGACCATGAACAGTAGAAGTGGACGACAAATTAACCGCCGCACCGATTTCTCGAACCGTAGGTGGATAGCCGCGATCAGATACTGTATCATAAATATATTGGAGCACTTCTAATTGTTTAGAACTAACTGTTTTAGTCATATGACACCTCAATTATATGTTAATATTAATTTATCATAAGTATTAGTAAAAATCAAACTTATGTTCGTATTTAACGATTTTATCAATCAAATAAACTTATAGGAGTTGTTACAATGTCAGAGATCGATCCAAAATTAATTGCACGGATTAATGAACTTGCTGCTAAAGCAAAAAATGGTGAATTGACAGAAAAAGAGGAAGCTGAACGTGCCGAATTACGTAAAGCTTACCTTAAGGAATTCAAGGCTGGTTTTCGTACGCAAGTCGAAAACTTACGAGTTTTCGACAAAGAGGGTAAGGAAGTCACCCCTAAAAAAGTTCGCCGAATTCAAAAAGAAAAAGGTTTGCGTGACGACGACTAATCGTGTTGTTAATACATGTCGTAAGTGGGCTGTTTTGAATAAGATAAGCGAGACAATTTGCATATTATTAACGGATTAGCTTGCATATTTAACGGTTTCATGGGTAAAATAGTAGCAGAATTTATTTTAAGGAGTTTGTGTCGTAATGATGAGTGTAGGCTTAGCTGTATTCTTAATTATTCTTGGTGTTATTGGTGGCGCAGTCGCTGGATTTTTTGGCGCTCGTGCTTATATGAAGAAATATCTACAAGACAATCCACCTGTAAATGAAGATATGATGCGGACAATGATGGTCCAAATGGGGCAAAAACCATCTGAGAAGAAGTTGCATCAAATGATGACTGCGATGAAGGCTCAACAAGCTAAAAGCAGCAAAAAATAATGAACACACGTTTTGATACAGGCGAGTTTTCGCCTGTATTTTTTTATTATCAGTAATTGATGATTCGATTTAGTTAAGTTGTCCTATTAATTAAGCTAAAAAAGTCCCTTAGAAAGTTGAATCTTTCTAAGGGATTTTTTTAGCTTCAGAACGTTATTAAAACGTTACTTTAATTTATTTTCAGCTTTTTCTTGGTCTAATTTCTTTTGATCAGGTTGATATTTAAAATTAGGGTCGATTTTTTGATCAATCGCTTGCCAAGCGGCTTCCATTTGTTGGTTAACTTGGTCAGCACCAGTTTCATCGAGTTTAAGTTTTCGATCGACCATAATGGGATCGCCAAAGCCGATTGTGACTTTCTGGTGTTTCAAGAAACCCTTAAAGGTGGTTGGTCCTTGGTAAACAGCTGGTAATAAAGGTACCTTAGCCAACTTAGCAATTAAAGCAGCGCCACCTTTTAACTCTGCAGAATAACGTGTGCCAGAAGGAAACATGATTAGGGAGAGTTGACCTTCTTTAAGCGCTCTAACTGGTGTCTTAATGGCAGAAGGGCCGGGATTGAAGCGATCAACTGGAAATGCATGCGCATGGCGTAGAATCCAACCAAGAATTGGATTTTTGAACAGTTCCTTTTTGGCCATGAAGGAGAATTCCTTTGGACTAGCTGCTAGAGCAAAGATAATTGGTTCCCACCAAGTACGATGGGGGGCAACTAAGACATAGGAACCTTCAGGTAGCTTATCTTTATCGATAATTTTAGTACGCCCGTTTAATAACCAAACGATAAAGCGCGCGATTGGTCGAATGATTTTATAAAACATTTTTTCACCTTATTTTCATTATCCGTAACGAAAAGATTATATCAAAAAAATTTCATTTGGTATAATAATATTTATTATCGTTATTTTGAAAGCGAACAAAGGGATGAGCAAATGAGTGAGCGAGTGGATCAATTATTTAATGGTGGCGTAAAGATTATTCAAAGTGATACCGTCTTTTCATTTTCATTAGATGCCGTGTTACTAGCCGATTTTGCTCATGTGACTAAGAAGACTCGATTAGTTGATTTATGTGCAGGCAATGGGGCAGTGGGGCTATTTTTGAGTCGCTATACGCAACAACAGATTGACTTAGTTGAGATCCAAGCAAAACTGGCGGATATGGCACAACGGTCAGTAGCCTTAAATCAGTTGACTGATCAAGTTATTATTCACAATCTAGATTTGAAAGAAGCACCACAAAAAATTGGCGCCGATTTTGCCGACGTGGTGACCTGTAACCCACCATATTTTGCAGATCGGCCAGATAGTGTTAAAAATCCGAATCCTCATTATGCCATTGCTCGTCATGAGTTAAAAACGACTTTAAATCAAGTTCTAAACACCAGTAGCCGTTTATTAAAGACTAATGGGCATCTGTATATGGTCCACCGTCCAGAACGCTTAGATGAGATTATTGTGGCCTTACAGCAAAATCGTTTTGCCTTGAAACAATTGCGCTTTGTTTATCCGAAAGCTGACCGTGAAGCCAACATGGTTTTAATCGATGCTATTAAAGATGGCCGTCCTAATGGTGTGCGAATTTTACCACCATTAACGGTGTACACAGCGGATAATCAATATCGCCCTGAAGTTCAAAAAATTCTTTATGGAACGGAAAGAAGTTAAAGAAATGTACTATTGCTATGTGGTGTTATGTGCAGACGGAACGCTTTACACAGGTTCATCCAATAACGTTGCTAAAAGAGTTGCTACCCACAATGCTGGTAAAGGCGCCAAGTACACGAAGACCCGTCGTCCGGTTAAGTTAATTTACCAGCAAGAGTTTGCCGATAAATCAAGTGCTTTAAGTTTTGAAGCAAAGTTTAAACAAAAAACGCGTGCAGCAAAAATAGCTTATTTGCAGGCTCATCAGGTGCATGTTTAAGGCTTGGGATGACAGACGACAGTTGCTTTATTAAGGCATTTATAATACAATATTGATATTAATTAGGGTGGTAAGTTATGTCTGGAAAAAAAGTAGCGTTAGCATGTACAGTCTGTGGTTCTCGTAATTATATGATCGCAGAGAACACACAACGCACCGAACGTCTTGAAGTCCGCAAGTTTTGTAAACATTGTGGCAAACATACTTTGCATAAAGAAACACGTTAATCTAGATTGAGTAAGGAGTAGCAAACATGAAACGACTTTTTAAATTTTTCGGTAGTGTTGGACATGAAATGAAGTTGGTTGAATGGCCAACAATGAAACAAACACGGCATGATAGTTGGATTGTAGTTTCAACGTCAATCTTGTTTGCCTTATTCTTTGCACTATCTGATTTTGCTTTGAATCAAGTGATTACACGTTTTATTCTCAAGTAAGACGTTAATTGATTGATTATTTCTTAGAGTCTGTTAGAATAGAACTATTGAGGAAAAACTTCGTTGTGTGCGAAGTTTTTTTATTTTGGAAAAAAGGATGATTATCATGGTCGAATCGATCAAAAAGAGCTGGTATGTTTTACATACATATTCTGGTTACGAAAATAAAGTTAAAGCTAACCTTGAATCACGGTCAACATCAATGGGAATGGAAAACAACATCTTCCGTGTGATTGTGCCTGAACAAGAAGAACATGAAATTAAAAACGGTAAAGAAAAAACCGAAATGCAAAAAACTTTCCCTGGCTATGTGTTAGTTGAAATGGTTATGACTGACCAAGCTTGGTTTATCGTACGTAATACACCTGGCGTAACGGGGTTTGTCGGCAGTCACGGTGCAGGTAGTAAACCAGCGCCTTTATTAGACAGTGAAGTTGAACAAATCTTGCATAGCTTAGGCATGAGCAAACGTCATAGTGATGTTGACTTTGAAGTCGGCGAGACTGTTAAGATTGTTGAAGGTGCTTTTGCTAATTTGACTGGTAAGATTACTGAAGTTGATCCAGAAAAATTGAAGTTAAAAGTTAACATTGATATGTTTGGCCGTGAAACAAGTACTGAACTTGATTTTGACCAAGTTGATAAATTAGCATAAAGCAGTTGCCGTTTGCGGCAAGGTATGCTATATTGTTCAAGTATGTTTTGATACATGTGGGAGGAGAAATTAACATCTCCATCATAACCACAACACGGACTAAGGAGGTTTTGTCTCGTGGCAAAAAAAGTAGCAAACGTTGTTAAGTTACAAATCCCTGCAGGAAAAGCAACACCTGCTCCTCCAGTAGGTCCAGCATTAGGTCAAGCCGGTATTAATATTATGGGCTTTACAAAAGACTTTAATGCGCGGACTGCTGATCAAGCAGGTATGATTATTCCTGTTGTTATCACTGTATATGAAGATCGTTCATTTGACTTCATTACAAAGACACCACCAGCTGCAATTCTTTTGAAGAAGGCTGCCGGTGTAGAACATGGTTCAGGCGAACCTAACACTAAGAAGGTTGCTAAGGTAACTAAAGATCAAGTTCGTCAGATCGCTGAGACCAAAATGCAAGACCTAAACGCCGCTGATGTAGAAGCAGCAATGCGCATGGTTGAAGGTACTGCAAGAAGCATGGGCTTTGAAGTAGTCGACTAAGCTACTTGACAGTCGGATAGACAGCGAAAGTTGTTCAATCAAGTGGGAGGACAAATCATATCGTCCATTTGACCACATTTGCAAGGAGGAAAATTAATGTCAAAGCATGGCAAGAAATATACTGAAGCATTAAAGCAAGTTGAAAAGAATAAAACATACGCTGCTGATGAAGCAGTCGCATTGTTAAAGAAGATCGACTATGCTAAGTTTGACGCAACTGTTGAAGTTGCTTACAATCTTTCTGTTGATCCTAAACAAGCTGACCAACAAATCCGTGGTGCCGTTGTTTTACCAAACGGTACTGGTAAAACTCAACGTGTGATCGTGTTTGCTGAAGGCCCACAAGCTAAAGCAGCCGAAGAAGCAGGCGCTGATGTTGTTGGTTCAGACGACTTAGTACAACGCATCCAAGATGGCTGGTTGGACTTTGATGTTGCTGTTGCAACACCACCAATGATGGCTAAAGTTGGTCGTTTAGGTCGTGTCTTAGGTCCTAAAGGCTTAATGCCTAACCCTAAGACAGGTACTGTAACGATGGACGTTACAAAAGCTGTTAACGATGTTAAAGCTGGTCAAGTAACTTATCGTGTTGATAAAGCTGGTTTAATCCATGCACCTATCGGCAAGATCAGTTTTGACGATGCTAAATTATTGGAAAACTTCAAGGCATTTAACGAAGTTATTTTACGTGCTCGTCCTGCAGCTGCTAAAGGTAACTACATGAAGAGTGTTACATTGACTTCAACATTTGGCCCTGGTTTACCTGTTGATACTAATACACTTTAATTAATTGTCGTGTCAATTTGACACAATCAATTTTAAGTGCTATCTTAATTTAAGAATATTTTCTACCTAAGACTCAGGTGACGCAAGTCTCAATATCCTGCCGAGGCCAGATGATAACTGTCAAGTTAACCTCTGTGTCTTTGGGCACAGAGGTTTTTATTTGGTAATGGTGAGAAAATACATTTAGTATCTGGAGGTGAAATTAAATGAGCGAAGCAATTATTGCAAAGAAAGCAGAAGCCGTTGAAGAAATCGTTGACAAATTCAACCGTGCTAAATCAGCAGTCGTCGTTGACTACTTAGGCTTAAACGTTGAACAAGCAACTGCATTACGTAAGGAATTACGTGAAGCTGGTGTTGAGATGAAGGTCATCAAGAACACTTATCTTCGTCGTGCTGCTGACAAAGCTGGCTATGAAGGCTTAGACGAGACTTTCACTGGTCCTACTGCAATTGCATTTTCATATGAAGATGTTGTTGCACCTGCCCGTATTATGGCTAAGTATGCAAAAGACATCGATGCCTTGGAAATCAAGGGCGGTATCATTGAAGGCAAAGTTGCAGATCTTGCAACAATCAACGAATTGGCTTCATTGCCAAGTCGCGAAGGTTTGTTATCAATGTTACTTTCTGTATTACAAGCACCTGTTCGCAACGTCGCATACGCTGTTAAGGCTGTTGCTGATTCTAAAGATGAACCAGCTGCATAATGCATAAACAAACAAAAAAATTAAATTTTCTATTTGGAGGAAAATAACATGGCTTTAGATACACAAGCAATTGTTGATCAATTAAAAGATGCAACAATCTTAGAATTAAACGATTTAGTTAAAGCAATCGAAGAAGAATTTGGCGTTTCAGCTGCTGCTCCCGTAGCTGCTGCTGGTGCTGCTGGTGCTGCTGCTGATGCTGCTCCTACAGAAGTTAACGTTGAATTAACTGATGTTGGCCAAGAAAAAGTTAAGGTTATCAAGGCTGTCCGTGAAATCACTGGCTTAGGCTTGAAAGACGCTAAAGGCGTAGTTGACAAAGCACCTTCAATCGTTAAAGAAGGCGTGACTCCTGAAGAAGCTGACCAAATCAAAGCTAAACTTGAAGAAGTTGGCGCAACTGTATCTTACAAATAATAAGATAGCTAGTTGAACTAATTAGGCCCCACTCAATCACATTAAAATGTGACTGAGTGGGGCTTTTTTTGTTTATCAAATCGGATAGAGTAGGTTTAAATCGGTTTAAATTGTGGTACCGATTGTGGTACATTTTTGTACTACAATTTGACAGAACAAATAATTGTTTGATATACTGCTCGACGCAATTCTTAGCGTAAGGATGATGAAATGACAATTTATCAACAAATGCAATATAATCCGACTCAGTTACGACAAATGATTCGCCAAGCAACTGGTCAAGCAAAACATAGGTTGGTTGTTGCTTTAGTGTTACGGAGTTTTTTAATTCTGTTATTTGCGATTATTTATATTTCACTTTTTAGTTCTTTATTTGGACAATCAAATAGCTATGTTGGTGTTGGTAGCTTTTGTATCCTTTTGAGTCTGAAGTTTATCAACTATGGTTATCATATTATCGATAGTGTCCTAGCGCTGTTGACAGTTTTTAGTATTTTTTTACTTAATAGCTTTATTTTAACGACCTTGCCCATTTGGTTATACTTTGTCGTCAACTTTAGCAGCTTGTTTGTGATTCTTCTGCTAACGACAACGTATCCGGAATTTGGTAACGGTGGCGTTTATGCGTTTAGCTATATTTTAATCACTAGCAATAGCGTGACTACAAGTGTTGAACTAACTAACCGGACACTTGCGATTGGTTTAGCGGCCATCTTTTGTATGTTGGTACTTATTCATAAACATCACCAAGCCAACCAATCGATTCGATTTCATCACATTTTGAAAAATTATTCGCTTAAGCAACGTACTTATCGTTGGCAGTTACGTTTAGCAATCGGGATTACGATTGCCTTAACACTTGGCCAAATAATACGGGTTCCGCGGGTAATGTGGATGGGGTACGCGTGTATGTCAATTTTGCTTCCTCAAGAACACCAAGTTGTTAATCGTGGGTTAATTCGAATTTTGGGAGTCGTGCTTGGTTCCACAATTTTTATTTTTTGTTTGCACTTTTTACCAAGTAAGTTGATATTTTTACTGGGACCAATTGCTGGCTTAGGTTTAGGCTTAACTGGCAGTTATTTTTGGGCCAGTGTTCTAAATTGTTTTGGCGCATTATCTGCGGCTTATTTGCTACTAGGTGTTGTTCCAGCAGGAATCTTACGAATTAGCAATAATCTGATTGGTCTAATTTGTGGCTTAGTAATTGCACTGTTATTTCAATTGATCTATCATTATTTTCAAAATAATTCTAAAACAGAAGCATCTTAAAAAGTAAAAGCGAGTCTTTAATTCAGTTCATGGATTTGAGACTCGCTTTTACTTTTTTTGGAGTATTGGCATTTGTTAACTTTTAAATAGATTGTTACTCGTATCGATTTAATTAACACAATATTGAATCTGTATTACTTTAGATATTTTTAATCACAATTTATAAAGTAAAACAGTATAATGGTATAGTGTTAATTTATCTACCAGGGGGGTCATTGTTAAAATGATTAAAAGAAATAAAAATACATTGGTTAGGGTAAACTGTGGTTATTTATTAGTCAATCATTAATTAGACTTTATAAACAGTTTTGTCAGGTTATCGAAACAATGAAAAAGAAATGCAATGTATTGCTGTTAGGATTAAGCGGTTTGGTTCTGGGTATTATTTACCTTTTTATTTTGAATTTAAATCAATTTACAGGTTATACAGGTGATGACTTTCTGTATCATTTTGTCTATACCGGAGCTTGGCCAAGTCGTTATTTAAATGAGTATCATAATCTATGGGACTTTGTTTCAGCGGTTTACACGCATATGTCGATTTGGAATGCGCGGATGACTTCAATCATTTTTGAAATTTTGGCTATGCAAATACCCAAGACACTGTTTAATATTCTTAATTCACTTATTTTTGTATTAGTGGGATTATTGTTAAACATTTTGGTTAGTGGGCGAAAAGCATTTCTCAAACCAATTCATTTACTGCTAACATTTTTGTTAATGTGGTTTTTCCTACCGGGAATTGGAACGACAGTGCTTTGGGTAAGTGGTGCTGCGAACTATCTTTGGCCAACGGTAGTAATTATTTGTTTTTTCTTGCCGTTCAGGTTTGATATGGGAAGTAAAAACGATTGGATTGGTTTTGGTTTATTTGTACTAGGACTTTTTGCAGGACTAACCAATGAGGTTGGTGGTGCAACGGCTGTTTTAGTTGCGCTGTTATTCACGGTTTATAATTACAGAAAGTCACATGGTGCAGGTGTGTTAACCCAAGCAGCTGGTGTGCTTGGGGCACTGGTTGGTTTTATTACCCAATTATCACTTTCGTCAGGATCTGCTGAAACACAGAATTATGGGCAAGCTACTGGATTTATTCAGCATTTGAGCGCTGTTGTTTTTGGAACGATTCATTATTCAGGCTTTTTACTGTTAGCTATTTTTGTGCTAATCTTGCTTCTTTTTTTACGCCGACAGCAAATGGATAACGCTGTCGAGTCTTTAAGTGTGATGGGTTTATTTTTCTCTGGTGCTGGATTATTAGGTTGTGGTGCCATTATGGCTTCACCAATAACTCCTGCAAGGCTTTGGTTTGCCAGTAATATTTTATTTATAATAGCTCTATTAATGTTGATTGAAGCATGGCAAGCGCTGCGCTTACAAAGCTTCAAGACAATGTTTCCTTTAATTATTGCAGTGTTAGGAGTTGGTTTTGTTGTTATTCCTAGTTATGCCTATAATTTAAAGGATATTCAAAATTCCTATCAATACTTTTACAGCGCGCAAGCTATTGCTCGCGATGCAAAAAACAAAGAGCAAACGATAGCCCGAGTGCCCGGTATGCCGATTACCACCAATCCTTATAATGCTTATGATGGTACTCCTTATCTAGTGGCAAGTGATCATCCCCAAAAAGAATGGGCTAATACGTGGTTTGCAAAATATTACGGTTTAACGCGTGTTTATTTAGACAATTCAGCATCTTTGCATAAAGTCCCTGAAAAGAATTTTGCTTTGATAAATTGGGTCATCAATACTTATGATAAATATTTAGGCAAATTCCAACGAAAAATTATTCCTGTTGCGCCAAAGGTAGTGTTAAAGACAGAAAATTTTGTTGATCTAACGGCAAAAAATAAACTTTACGGTCAAGATTTCAAACCTAATAATGATAATCTACCAGCAAATAAGCCGTGGTTACGTAATGCGGTAATTCGCTATGTTAATGTCAAGACAAACCAAGTTGTCGCAACAGAGCAGATTACCTCACCATATAATGATTCATATGATATTTCGCATGCCTCAACAGAAGGTTATCGAACACTGGCTAATAACCCTCGAACCTATATCTTTGATCGATCATTTGCACAAACAATTAATATTAAGGTGACTCCAGAGCAGCATCAAATGACATTATTTTTCAATAATGAAAATGGAGAAAGTGTGACAACTGCAAATATTGCGGGGTTAACAGGGGAAGTTCTTACAATTCAGTTACCTCCGGGGTATCAGCACAATCATTCAAAAACAATGATTCTACCTATTCGTGCAAACAGCTCATGGCATAAAACAATTACAATGACTAAGATACCGTTCTGGCATGATTGGGGTAGATTCCTAACACTTTATATTATTTTACTAGGATTACTACTCTTTGTAGTTTATGATGTGTGGCTTGATCGAGAGGCTAAGAATCAAAAACTTTAAAGACAATGGTTATGATCATAAAATCGTTCGTTCATAATAAAAAGTCGTTGACATTATTGTTAGCGGCTTTTTTGATATATCTATATTTATCAGGAATTAACTTGCATAATAAATATTCAGTGCTAAAGTGACAGTAGTTATAAAATTGCTGTAATTAACGGGAGGATTAGCAGAATGTTTACGGGTTTAATGGGGATTTTATTAGCGGCAGCAGGCGTATGGGATTTATTTTATACTAGGGTGTTATTCAAAAAATTAAAATCCGGTCAGATTAAAACGGATAATAGTTTTATGGCGACTGCTCTAGGATTTAGCTTTTTAGTCGGGGTTGTATTAGTTATTGCAGCACTGCCTTGTGTAGTATCAGGTGTGCAGCAGGTATTATCGTAGTGCTTGGCCATAATTGGAAGGAGAAGCGTCATGAAGAAAATAGTGACCGTCTTATTGTTGCTGATGTTTTCGATTAGCTTTGTTGAAGTTGGGATTTCTTGGGCAAGTAAATTTACACCTATTCGACCTATTTCTGACCGGATTGTGGTGCAACCAACTAAAGCGACAAAGATCGAATATACCGATGATTATGGCAACAATTATTCATTTAGTAATCCAAATAAAAAACGTGGCTTGATCATATTAAAAGACAAATCTCAAAATTTATGGGATTTGTCTTTTCCCAACTTGAAAAGATTCAATTTTCAATCAAATGGATTTAAAGCGGTTTAGACTAATTAGTCATAGCAACTTTAATAGGGCTGCGGTAAAATGATTCAATAGACTAAGTGGCAATGACCGTTAAATAGTGACGCAATCTGACGAGATAATCTAGGAGTAAATAAATGGCACATCAATATTTTGAAGATAATGAAGCACTTGAACATGAATTACAGGACGTACAATTAAATTTAGCAACAGCGAATCTAACCTTAACAACAGATAGTGGTGTTTTTTCACGACAACGCGTTGATTATGGTACTTTGGTTTTGTTGAAGGCAGTTCTGCCAATTATTAAAGCACATGCGAGTCAAGCAATCTCGATTCTAGATGTGGGTTGTGGTTATGGGCCGATTGGCTTATCATTAGCAAAATTATTTCCTGCAGCAACAGTGACCATGGTTGATGTTAATGAGCGGGCCTTAGACTTAGCTCGAAACAATGCGGTTAAGAATCAAGTCGCTGATCAAGTCACAATTCTTAAAAGTAATGCTTATTCAGCTTTAGCTGAGACTCAAAAATTCGATTTTATTATCACGAACCCACCAATTCGCGCCGGTAAAAAAGTGGTCGACGATATTTTATTAACGAGTCAAAAGTTCTTAACAGAAGAAGGCAGTTTCTTTGCTGTTTTACAAAAAAAACAGGGCGCACCTTCGGCTAAAAAGAATTTAGCAACAGTGTACCCTAATGTTGAAGTAATTAAACGCGATAAAGGTTATTATATTTTACAAGCAAAATCCGTTTTTTAATCGTTAAATGATGTAATTAACAGGTAACACAAGACTAAATCATCCATATTTTTCAAATTAAAACTGGTTAAATCACGAAAACGTTCCAAACGATACTGCAAAGTATTTCGATGAATAAATAATTGTTTAGCTGCAGAGCTGAGATTACCAGCATTATGATATAGGGCAATAATAACATCTTGAATGTCAGCCTCTTGGCGAATGATAGTTGTTAGCTGCTGGGCTAGTGATGAACGTCGTAATTGGGGCCGGGCATAATAATCCAATGCTAGTGAAGAAAGGGTACTAACTGGCACAGTTGATTTAGCAAAAACAGCCTGTTCTTCATTAAAAATTAAAGGCAGCTGTTGATCAATTGGCCAAAAATTACCTAAAAACAGTTGAACTTTAACAAAAAAGTCGCTTTCAACAGTTTGGAGAATACTTTCTAATTCGTCATTAGAGAGCACTTGCTGGTCTTTGGTTTGTACAATGATTAAAGTCCTTGAATTCAAATAAAAACTGGCGACGATACAATTAAAGAGGCTTTTCAGCGCTGCTGTTAGTTCAGTCGTGTTGGTTGTATCGTGGAAAGTTAAATGAATTTGAATCAGTCGCACTTGCTTAATCTGTTCAGCACTGTTGGGAACATCATTGGACTGATGAGTCAAAAAACGATACCACGGATTAGTCGAACGTTGATCGTCAAAGTTTTGATCACTTAATGTTTGCAAAATTGTGAGTTGTTCAGCTGTTAAATCATTTTTTCTGAAAGCTAACCAAGCACCAGCAAAAGAGAGGACTTTTTCTTCAGCAGTGTCTGTACTAGGACCATTTAACGATTTGGCATTCGGAAATGCATTGCGAATGCGTGTTAGTAATTCATTGTTATTCATAGTTTCACCATCTTTAAATCAAGTTTAACATTTTTAAGAAGAAAGGTCAGTCAAAATTTGGAAGCACTCGCACCGTTAACATCAGCGCAAAAAAAAGAATACATGCAACAAGCCTTGCAACAAGCTCAACTGGCTGAGAACATTGGTGAAGTTCCCATCGGCGCTGTGATTGAATTAGATGGGCAAATTATTGCGACCGCTTATAACTTACGAGAAACAAGTCAAGACGCAACTGATCATGCTGAGTTAATGGCCATTAAAAAAGCTTGTCAGGTAGTCGGTAGTTGGCGTTTAGAACGTGCGCGTTTATTTGTGACGTTGGAACCGTGTCCAATGTGTGCTGGGGCAATTATTAATAGCCGTGTGGCCGAAGTTTATTATGGCGCTACGGATCCTAAAGCCGGTGCAGCAGGTAGTTTGGTTAATCTTTTAGCGGATACTCGTTTTAATCATCAACCGCGGGTTTTTGCTCATATTGAAGAAGAAAAGTCTCGGCAAATGCTGCGCGACTTCTTTAGAAAAATTCGGGCGCAACAAAAGGCCCGGAAAAAAGCACAGAAATAGCTGGCTTTTTTTAAAAAAGTTTTGTACAATAGTAGATGCCGAAAGGCTAGGGCAATGATCCGCTCTCGAATTGTGTCAGATCCGGAAGGAAGCAGCACTAAGGTTGTTGGATCATGTGCCTTATTTTTTTTGCTCAAATTTGGCAATTAAGACTGTTGTTTGGTTGTTCTTCGCGCTTCCGCAAAGTTGCGCATGGAACGTAGTGGGTATCACCCTAAGCTGAATAAAAGGCAATTCGTCTCAAACCAACGCTCGCAGCGTTCCACTAGCGCATTTCCCGGAAGCACGAAGAGGCACAAGCTCATATTCTGGATGAACTGATACTTATACCAATTATCTAGGTAAAATTTACATTTACCCTTGACATGATAACAGGATTCATCTAGACTTAATGACAAGTTAAGAGATACCTTTAACTTAGTCCCGTGAGGCTAATAAGGATGGATGAAGATTTTTAGGCCGTTCTGTAGCTTTTCATAGGAAAAGACAGAGCTTTTTTTATGCCTTGAAATAATTAGAAAGTGAGTGGGAAGATGGCACGCGAAATTATTGATGCAATGACAATGCGCCGAGTATTAACTAGAATTACGTATGAAATTATCGAAAAGAATAAAGGTGTCGATAATCTTGTTTTTGTAGGGATTAAAACTCGTGGCATTTATATTGCCCAACGTTTGGCTACTCGTCTGGCTCAACTTGAAAATATTGAAGTACCAGTTGGTAGTTTAGATATTACTTTATATCGTGACGACTATCATGCTGCAAGTGTCACTGCTGATCCTGATGTTAAAGCTGCTGATATTCCGGTAGATATTACTGGCAAACATATTATCTTAATCGATGATGTGTTATTTACTGGCCGGACAGTTCGTGCTGCCTTAGATGAATTAATGGATTTAGGTCGACCAGCTAAGATCTCATTGGCCGTTTTAGTTGATCGAGGTCACCGCGAATTACCAATTCGTCCTGATTTTATCGGTAAGAATATTCCCACTTCTTTAGATGAACAAGTTCATGTTGAAGTTAGTGAAGTCGACGGTCACGATAGTGTCACCATTGAAAAATTAACCAAATAAAATAATTTAATTGAGAGAACTAATTAATTGTTTCCAGAGAGGAACAGATTAGGTCGTTGTTCGTGTATGCCTACGCCTAGCCTCTTTGGATGCAAATTAATTGCAAACAAAGTGGTTAGGCGTTTTTTACGTCTAGGAGGGATTGAACAAATGCTTAAAAATAATCGTCATGATTTAGTCAGTGCCCAACAATTAGACACAGAGGCTGTGTTACATCAGATTAAGTTGGCTACGGCTTTTCAAAATGGTCTGCAAATTAAGTTACGTCGACCTGTTTATGCCATGAATTTATTTTTTGAGAATAGTACCCGAACGCATACGAGTTTTGAAATGGCTGAACAACGTTTAGGAATTGGCGTGATTGGGTTTCAAGCTAGCGACAGTTCCATGACTAAAGGAGAGAGCTTACTTGATACCCTTAAAACGATTCAAGCAATTGGCGTTGATTTGGCCGTCATCCGTCACTCGAAAAATGCTTATTACGAACCAATTTTGGCCGAGCAGCTGACCTTGAGTTTAATTAACGCAGGGGATGGTTCCGGCGAACATCCATCGCAATCTTTATTAGATATGATGACTATCAATCAAGCTTTTGGCCATTTTTCCGGCTTAAAAGTTGGCATTATTGGTGATATTGCACATTCTCGGGTAGCACGCTCTAATGCCGAATTATTAACGAAGTTAGGTGCACGCGTTGCTTTTGCTGGTCCTGATTCTTGGTTTCCAGCTGAATTTAGTCAATTTGGACCTCATGTAACTGTTGATGAAATTGTTGATCAGGCGGATGTCGTGATGTTGTTACGAGTTCAACACGAACGGTTAAGTACTGAAATGGAAGAAGGCTTTGATGCCAGTGAATATCATGAACGCTTCGGATTGACGTCAGAACGAGTTGAGCAACTGCATCCACAGACGATTATTATGCATCCAGGTCCAGTTAATCGCGGTGTTGAAATTGACAGCGACTTAGTGGAAAGTCCTCACTCTAGAATTTTCCAACAAATGAGTAATGGTATGTATATGCGTATGGCAATTATTGCTGATATCTTGAGTGCTAAAAATCTAATTGAACCGATTGAGTTAGGAGCGTAACTGATGAAAACTTTATTAACTAATGGCAGGGTCATTTTGCCAACAGGTCAAGAGGCCACTGATATTTTAATCGAAGATGGTCGAATTAAAGCAATCGGGTCAGAGCTTGATCAAGAACTGGCAACGACCGATCAAATTATCGACGTTGCCGGTAATATTGTTGCTCCGGGTTTAATTGATGTTCATGTTCATTTTCGCCAACCAGGATTTACTGCTAAAGAAACGATTAAAACCGGTAGCTTAGCCGCGGCCCATGGTGGTTTTACAACAGTGGCGGCGATGCCTAATTTAATTCCGGTTCCTGATAATACTGACCAATTTCAAAAAATGCTGACCTTGAATCGTGAGGATGGCGTCGTCCATATTAAACAATATGCCACGATTACGTTGAACCGTGAAGATGGCCCTCTGGTTGATTTTCAAGCGCTTAAAGAAGCAGGGGCTTTTGGTTTTAGTAATGACGGTTCAGGTATTCAAACGGCAACGGAAATGGTCGCAGCCATGCAGGCAGCACACGAAGTTGATTTGCCGATTTGCGCACATGTTGAAGATGCCGGTCTTAAAGGTGACGGGGTCATGAATGCTGGAGCAACTGCAGATAAATTAGGGTTGCCAGGTATCCCAGAAATTAGTGAAACGGCGCAGTTGGCACGTGACTTGGTTTTGGCAGGGGCGACGGGTGTTCATTATCATGTCTGCCATGTTTCCACAGCAACAAGTGTCGATCTAATTCGACAGGCCAAAGCTGCCGGGGTTCATGTGACGGCAGAAGCAAGTCCGCATCATCTGTTCTTAGATGAAACCATGATTACTACCGATAATCCCATGTTAAAAATGAATCCACCTTTACGCCGACCAGAAGATCGTCAGGCATTATTAGCAGGGTTATTGGATGGCACGATTGACATGATTGCCACTGATCATGCACCCCACACAGTTGCTGAAAAAACTGGTTCAATGCTAACAGCTGCCTTTGGAATCACAGGCTTAGAAACGGCCTTTGCTGAATGTTATACCCACTTAGTAAAGCCAGGAATTTGTACGTTAAACCAACTCATTAACTGGCTTAGTGTGAAACCAGCAGAAGTTTTCAATCTGCAGAATGCCGGTCGTATTGCAGTAGGATTGCCGGCTGATTTAGTCGTCTTAAACGTTACACAACCATATGAAATTAAAGCTGCAGAAATGCAATCTAAAGGACAGAATTCCCCATTTATTGGCGATCAAGTATTGGGAAGAACGATCAAGACATTCGTTGATGGCAAAATTGTTTATGAACAGGAGCAGAGAGCATGAAACGATATTTAGTGTTAGAAGATGGTCAACAATATGTAGGCGAGGCTTTTGGTGCTGATGTTGTGGCGACTGGTGAGTTGGTTTTTAGTACGGGAATGTCGGGTTATCAAGAATCGATTACTGATCAATCTTATAACGGTGAGATTTTAATGTTCACGTACCCATTGATTGGTAATTATGGCATGAATCGTGATGATAGCGAATCAATTACGCCCACTTGTCAGGGAATCGTGGTTCATGAATTAGCGCGCCGAGCTAGTAATTGGCGATCTGATTTATCGCTGGATGATTACTTAAAGCAACATCAAATTCCTGGGATTAGCGGTATTGATACACGAGCAGTTACGCGTCACATTCGTGAAAAAGGGGCATTGAAAGCCACATTAGTCAATGAAGTAACTGAAGAAACAGTTGCCCAACTACAAGCCACGATTTTGCCAACAAATCAGGTAGCAACGAGTACTACGCAAACGCCATATCCAAGTCCAGCAATGGGACGTAAGATTGTGGTGGTTGATTTTGGCTTGAAGCATTCTATTTTACGCGAACTAAATCAACGGCAATGTAATGTGACGGTTTTGCCGGCAACAACAACAGCGGCAGATGTGCTCGCACTTTATCCTGATGGCGTTTTACTCTCTAATGGACCTGGTGATCCTAAAACTGTTCCCAGCGCTTTAGCCATGATTCGTGAAGTAGAGCGAAGTGTGCCTGTTTTTGGTATTTGTTTAGGGCATCAGTTATTTGCTTTAGCTAATGGTGCCGATACTTTCAAAATGAAGTTCGGTCATCGCGGCTTTAATCATCCTGTTCGCGAAATTGCTACTGGTCGGATTGATTTTACTTCACAAAATCACGGCTACGCAGTTGAACGTCAATCTTTGGCGGCAACTGAATTAATGGTGACCCATGAAGAAATTAATGATCAAACAGTTGAAGGGTTACGGCATCGCCAATATCCGGCCTTCTCAGTGCAATATCATCCAGATGCTGCACCTGGTCCACACGATGCTGCTCATTTATTCGATGAATTCATGGATTTAATTGATACCCATAAACTAACGGCTCAAGAAAGGAATCGTCATCATGCCTAAACGAACAGATATTAAAAAAATTATGGTGATTGGCTCGGGTCCAATTATTATTGGTCAGGCCGCTGAGTTTGATTATTCTGGTACTCAAGCTTGCTTAGCCTTAAAGGAATTGGGCTATCAAGTTGTCTTGGTTAACTCAAATCCGGCCACAATTATGACGGATCAAGAAATTGCCGATAAAGTTTATATTGAACCGATTACGTTACAATTTGTTACGCAGATTTTACGTAAAGAATTACCCGATGCGATTTTACCGACATTAGGTGGTCAACAAGGTCTTAATATGGCAATGGAATTAAATGAATCAGGAATTCTTGAAGAATTACAAATTGAGTTACTAGGGACTAAGTTAACGGCCATTGATCAAGCAGAAGATCGAGAGCAGTTCAGAGCCTTGATGAATGAACTAGGGGAACCAGTTCCAGAATCTGCGATTGCACGAACAGTTGAAGAAGCTTTAGCATTTGCTAAACAAACCGGTTATCCAGTGATTGTCCGGCCGGCTTTTACAATGGGTGGCACTGGCGGTGGCATTGCCAATAACGAAGCAGAATTAATGGCGATCGCTGAGAATGGTTTGAGTTTATCACCGGTCACACAAGTATTAATTGAGCAAAGCATTGCCGGTTATAAAGAGATCGAGTTCGAAGTTATGCGCGATGCTGCTGATAATGCGATGGTGGTTTGTAACATGGAAAACTTCGATCCAGTGGGAATCCATACTGGTGATTCGATTGTTTATGCGCCGGTGCAAACCTTAACTGACCGAGAAGTGCAAATGTTGCGCGACGCTTCGTTAAAAGTTATTCGAGCGTTGAAAATCGAAGGTGGTTGCAACGTTCAACTAGCGCTAGATCCACACAGCTATCAATACTATATTATTGAAGTGAATCCTCGTGTTAGTCGTTCAAGTGCGTTAGCTTCTAAAGCAACCGGTTATCCAATTGCCAAAATGGCAGCTAAAATTGCAGTAGGCTTAACTTTAGATGAAATTAAAAATCCAGTTACAGAAACAACCTATGCTGAATTTGAACCAGCCTTGGATTATGTGGTTTGCAAAATTCCGCGGTGGCCATTCGATAAGTTCAGTCACGCTGATCGCAAGTTAGGCACACAAATGAAGGCAACTGGTGAAGTAATGGCCATTGGTCGTAATATCGAAGAAGCCACCTTAAAAGCCGTTCGTTCATTAGAGATTGGACTAATTGGCTTAGATAAACCCGACTTACATGATTTAACTGAAGAACAATTAAGTAATGGTTTAATTCAAGCACAAGATGATCGTTTGTTTTATATTGCGGAAGCAATTCGCCGAGGTTATAGCATTGAAGGACTAAGTGAGTTAACCAAAATTGATCTCTTCTTCCTCGACAAATTGTTACACCTAATTGAATTAGAACAATCTTTAAAGAATAATCCTCAAAACTTAGCAACATTAGTAGCAGCCAAGCAAAATGGTTTTGCTGATGCAACAATTGCTGAACTTTGGCATATGTCGGCCGATCAAGTGCGCCAATTACGGCAGGAGCGGCAAATTTTGCCAGTTTATAAAATGGTAGATACTTGTGCTGCAGAGTTTGCTTCCACAACACCGTATTTTTATGGCACTTATGAACAAGAAAACGAAAGTCAGGTTTCAACTAAACCATCAATCCTAGTAATTGGTTCTGGTCCGATTCGAATTGGGCAAGGGGTTGAGTTTGATTACGCAACGGTTCATTCAGTTAAGGCCATTCAAAAGGCCGGCTATGAAGCAATTATTATGAACAGTAATCCTGAAACAGTTTCAACTGACTTTTCTATTTCGGATAAATTATATTTTGAGCCTTTGACTTTAGAAGATGTCTTAAATGTCATTGACCTTGAAAAGCCTGAGGGTGTGATTGTTCAATTTGGGGGACAAACAGCTATTAATTTAGCGGAACCATTAGCAGCCCGTGGCATTAAAATCTTAGGCACAAGCGTTAATGATATTAATCGTGCGGAAGATCGTGATGAATTCGATCAAGTTATTAAAAAGGCACAAATTCCGCAGCCAGATGGCGGAACCGCAACTGACGCTGCTGGAGCTTTAGCTATTGCCGAAAAAATTGGTTATCCAGTTTTAGTGCGACCAAGTTATGTTTTAGGTGGTCGGGCAATGGAGATTGTTAAACATGCCAAAGACTTAGATTATTACATGCATAATGCAGTGCAAGTGTCACATGATCATCCGGTCTTAGTTGATCAATATTTAGTTGGTAAAGAATGTGAAGTTGATGCAATTTGTGATGGTCAAAATGTCTTAATTCCTGGCATTATGGAACATATTGAACGTGCCGGTGTTCATTCTGGCGATTCGATGGCGGTTTATCCACCCCAGTCTTTATCAGCTGCTGTTCAGGAACAGATTGTGACCTACACTGAGCAATTAGCAAAAGATTTGAATTGTGTGGGGATGATGAATATTCAGTTTGTCATTCACAATGACCAAGTTTATGTGATTGAAGTCAATCCGCGGGCCAGCCGCACAGTGCCGTTTTTAAGTAAAGTTACAGATATTCCGATGGCGCAAGTGGCAACTCGGGCCATTCTCGGGATTTCTTTAACCGATCAGGGTTACCAAAACGGACTTGTCCAACCGGGCGAGTTGGTTCATGTTAAGGCACCAGTTTTCTCCTTCTCTAAATTGGCTGATGTTGACAGTCTATTAGGACCAGAAATGAAATCAACTGGTGAAGTAATGGGTAGCGATCGGCAAATGGCCAAAGCACTGTATAAAGCCTTTGAAGCTGCTAAGATGCATGTACCAGAACATGGCACGGTTTTAATGACCGTTAAAGATGGTGATAAAGCCGAAGCGTTAGCCTTAGGTCGCCGTTTTCGTGAATTGGGTTACCGAATTTTAGCAACAAGTGGCACCGCCCAATATTTTGCTAGTCATGATTTAGCTGTCAGTGAAGTTGGACGGATTGAACAAGCAGATGGTATTTTAGAGCAAATTGCCAATAATCAAATTCAATTAGTAGTGAACACAATCTCTGATGAGCATCAAAGTCTGGCAGACGGTACAGTTATTCGTAATGCTGCCATTATGCACGGGTTGCCACTACTGACAGCTTTAGATACGGTGGCTGCAATTTTACAGGTTCTTGAAGCACAATCTTTTGTCACACAAAATTTAACTTAAAAGAGGTAAGGACAATGACAGACCTATCAGTGAAATTACCTGGTATCACATTGAACAATCCGGTGATGCCAGCCAGTGGGACAGCCGCTTATGGGCAAGAGCTGGCTCAACAATTAGATTTAGGAGCGCTGGGAGCCTTAGTCATCAAGTCAACAACTGCTGAGGCAAAAGTTGGTAATGCTTGGCCGACAACGGCGCATACAACAGGTGGTTGGTTGAACGCAGTTGGTCTCAAGAACCCCGGAATTGAAGTTGTCCTTGAAGAAAAATTACCTTGGTTGGCCACTCATTATCCCACTTTACCGATTGTTGGCAGTGTTGCTGGTGCAACTGAAGATGAATATGTCACAGTTGCACAAAAAATGGCCAGTGCCGCCAATGTCGCATTATTAGAAATTAATATTTCTTGTCCTAATGTTGCACATGGTGGACTAGCTTTTGGAACAGATCCGCTTGTCGTTGAACAGCTAACTCGCCGAATTAAAGCAGCGGTGGATAAACCAATTATGATGAAATTAACACCTAACGTCACCGATATCACGGTCATTGCTGCCGCGGCTGAGCGTGGTGGGGCTGATGGCTTCACTATGATTAATACGTTGACGGGATTAAGTTTTGATTTAGCAACCCGACAACCATTATTGGCTAATGGGACTGGTGGTTTGTCAGGTGCTGCGCTTCATCCGATTGCCGTTCGAATGATTCGACAGGTACGGCAACAATCGCGCTTACCAATTATTGGTGTTGGTGGTAATTTTAGCGCTGAAGATGTTTTAGAGATGTTGATTGCTGGTGCTAATGCTGTTCAAGTTGGCGCAGCAACCTATGGCCAGCCAACGGCTTGTACGGATATTATCGCTGACTTACCAGCGGTCATGGAAAAATATGGCATTGACAGCCTACAAGCATTAATTGATCAAACCTTGGCAGATGTTGCTCCTGCTGAAAAAGCATCATAAAAAAACAACTCAGATTTTATAGAGAATCTGGGTTGTTTTTTTATGATGTGATTAGTAATTGCTAGCACTTATTTTAAGGTGACAGGTTCAAAATAATCGTAGTGGATTCTGATTTTTATAAACGGGTCCATGGTAATTATGGTTCATTTTTGTTAAAGTTAAGTGATACGAATTTTCTTAAATTAAGCTATTTTCTGCGTTGAAAAGAAGGAGTTTTATGGCATATCAAGCATTGTATCGTGTTTGGCGGCCGCAGAATTTCCAACAGGTCGTTGGGCAAAAAATTGTCACTCAAACATTAAAAAATTCGATCACGACTGATCAGATTAGTCATGCCTATTTATTTGCCGGCCCACGCGGCACAGGTAAAACTTCTTGTGCTAAAATTTTTGCTAAGGCGATTAATTGTTTGGATAGTCAAGACGGTGAACCCTGCAACCATTGTGAAAACTGTGTCGCCATTAACGAGAATCGATTAACAGATATTATTGAGATTGATGCGGCTTCCAATAATGGTGTCGATGAAATTCGCGATATTCGTGATAAAGTGAAGTACCCACCAACTCAAGCAAAATATAAAGTTTATATTATTGATGAAGTTCATATGCTGTCAACTGGTGCTTTCAACGCCTTATTAAAGACTTTGGAGGAACCACCAGCTCATGTGGTCTTCATTTTAGCAACAACAGAAATTCAAAAAGTTCCCGCAACCATTATTTCTCGGACGCAACGGTTTAATTTTCGGCGTATTTCAGCTGATGATATTGCCGAGCAGCTAATTCATATTTTAACTGAAAAGAATATTAGCTACGATGATCAAGCAATTGCGGTTATTAGTCGAGCTGCTGATGGTGGTATGCGGGATGCGTTAAGTATTTTGGATCAAGTGTTATCATTTGGTAATGATCATGTTAGCTTAGAAAATGCGCTAGAAGTTACGGGCGATGCTGATGATCAGTCATTAGCTCATTATTTAAGTGCAATCTTTAATCAGAATGTGACAGAAGCCTTGCAGACAATTAATACCTTGTTTGCCGATGGGTGTTCTGCTAATCGCTTGATTGAGGGAATTATTGAGTTACTACGTGACTTATTGTTACAAAAGAATGATGCCCAATTATTAACGCAAATGTCTTACCGTCAATTAGATGCAGATCTCATTACAGCGGCAACTCAGATTCAAAGTGCGCAATTATATCAGATGATTGATTTAACTAATGAGATTCAATTACAACTTAAAAATAGTGCGCATAGTGAACTATTTTTAGAAGTGATGACGGTTAAATTGGCTAACGCGGCTAAAACTGCTGCTCCGGTTTCAGAAGGGGCGGCAGCTAATCAGGCCGAAGTTGAAAAACTACAGACCCAAGTTGCTGAATTAAAACAACAATTAAGTAAACTTGAAAAGCATGGTGTTGCGACTTCACCACGAACAACAACGCCAAAAGCTAGTACACCAGTTCATAAAACTGATGTGAAAATTAATCGCCAACAAGTTTATCATGTGTTAGAAAATGCAACTAAGGAAAGTTTGACCGCTGTTCGCGATGTTTGGCCAGATTTACTGTCTAAACTAACTCCGGCCAAAAGGGCGATGATGAAAGTTTCGCAACCAGTTGCCGCTAGTGCTGATGCGATTGTCGTGGCTTTTACTTATGAGTTTACGTTAAGAACGGCAACGACGGATCAAGACTTGCAAGATGCTTTGAAGCAGGAATTGAACGCCTTAATGCAAAATGAGGCCGACATTATCTTAGTGCAAAAAGATCAATGGCCTAAGATCCGCAAAGAATATATTGCCACTTTACGACAAGGGAAGACTGAAAAGCCGACGTCACAAGCAACACCGCCAGCTGATCCAGCGCAACCCACTATTGTTGCCGAGGCAACGAAACTTTTTGGTGATAAAATCGTTAAGGTAGAAGCCAATTAATGTTAATAAGGCTGATTTAACCTAATTTAAATCAAATGATGAATAAGTGAAAATTGAAAGGAACGATAATAATGAGAGCAAATCCAGGTAATATGGCCGGTATGATGCGTAAGATGCAAAAAATGCAAAAAGAAATGCAAAAGGAACAGGCTGAATTAGAATCACGTGAATTCACAGCAACTTCAAGTGATGATCTTGTTCAAGTAACGATGACGGGTGATCGCCACATCACTGATTTAACTATTGATCCAAAAGTAATCGATCCAGAAGATCCAGAAATGTTACAAGATTTAATGATTCAGGCTGTTAATCAAGTATTGAAAGATATTGACACAACCACTGAAAAAACCATGGGTAAATATACTCGTGGCTTAATGTAAAAGTGTGATTTCCATGCAATATCCTGAAGCAATTGCTAAATTAATCGAAAGTTATATGAAATTACCAGGAATTGGTAGTAAAACAGCGACCCGCTTAGCATTCTTTACGATTGATATGGATGAAGAAGACGTTAAAGAATTTGCGGAGAGCTTATTAGCTGCTAAGCGCGATCTTCACTATTGCTCGATTTGCGGTAATATTACGGATGAAGATCCGTGTGAGATTTGTCGTGATGCTAATCGTGACCAATCTAAAATTTTGGTTGTTGAACAGCCTAAAGATATTATGGCGTTAGAAAAAATGAACGACTATCAGGGCCTCTATCACGTTTTACATGGTGTGTTATCACCAATGGATGGTAAAGGACCAGAGGATTTAAATATTGCACCACTAATTAAGCGTCTGCAAAAATCAGAGGTTAACGAGGTAATCATTGCCACAAATGCTTCACCAGAAGGTGAGTCAACGGCAATGTATTTAGCGCGTTTAATTAAACCAGCAGGTATTAAAGTGACTCGCTTAGCACATGGTCTCTCTGTTGGTTCTGATATTGAATATGCAGATGAAATGACCTTACAACGCGCAGTTGAAGGTCGTCAAGAAATGTAATATGTGTCCAAGGTCTAACTGATAAATCTGAGAATGCGATTTAGTCAGAAATTGATGACCTTGTTGGCACGCTGGGGGATAAAGAATGTCTGGTATTTTTATTTCATTTGAAGGACCTGATGGTGCGGGCAAGACCACTGCCATTGAGGCCTTACTTAAAAAAATCGCCACGATTACCAACAAAGAAGTCCTGGTAACGCGTGAACCTGGCGGTAGTGAAATTGCCGAAGAGATTCGCCAATTAATTCTTGATCCTAAACATACAGAAATGGATGATTGGACGGAAGCTTTGCTTTATGCAGCCTCACGACGCCAACATTTAATCGAAGTGATTCAACCTGCTTTAGCAGCTGATCAAATTGTGCTCTGTGATCGTTATGTAGACAGCTCAATTGCTTATCAAGGTAATGGTCGTCAACTAGGAATGGAAAAGGTTAAGCAATTAAACGATTTTGCTATTCAAGGTCAGTTACCACAGTTAACGTTGTATCTTGATGTACCTGTTGAAATCGGCTTACAACGCGTTAAAAAACTGGGAGCAGGGTTTGATCGTTTAGAGGGCCAAGAATTAGCTTTTCATCAAAGAGTACGTGAAGCTTATTTGAAGCTAGTCGAAGAAAACGAAGATCGCATTGCGTTGGTTGATGCGACTCAACCAATTGATGACGTCGTGGCTAAATGTTTCGCAAAAATCCAACAACTGGTAAAATAAAGGCAGGAGGTACTAATTATGAAATTAATTCTCGCAATCGTTCAAGATAAAGATGCTAATATTTTAAGTAACGAGTTTATTGATGCCAATATTAGAGCAACGAAATTATCAACGACTGGTGGTTTTTTAAAGTCAGGAAATACGACTTTCATTATTGGTATTGAAGATGATCGCGTTGAAGAAGTGATGTCGATCATTAAACAAACATCCCATGCTCGACAACAGTTTATTACACCACCGGCTAATCTTGACCCAATGGGTGATAGTACCATGCCTTATCCAATTGAAGTTCAAGTTGGCGGCGCCACTGTTTTTGTCATGCCCGTTGATGAGTTCCATCATTTCTAAGGCCGGCTGAAGATTTGAAAGCAAGCTTAGAAACCTTAGAACAACATTTTGCCACAGTAATTGCAGCTAATGAATTAAGTCATGCTTACTTATTCGTTGGTGCTACAAACTCGGGAAAAATGACGTTGGCTCAATGGATAGCTCAACGTCTATTTTGTACAAATGTCAAAGATGGTCAGCCTTGTGGTGAGTGCGCTGAATGCCGCCGAATTGAAGAAGGTAATAATCCTGATTACTTAGTGATTCAACGAGCAACACGAACAATCGGGGTTGATGAAATTCGCGGTTTAAAACAAGAACTCTCTAAGAGCGGTCTTGAAGGCCGTCAACGTGTTTTCGTGATTCAAGATGCTGATAAAATGACGTCGGCGGCAGCTAATTCTTTGTTGAAATTTTTAGAAGAACCAGCGAGTCAAGTCGTGATTATCTTAACGACTACGCGGTTGGCCAGAATTTTACCGACAATTCAATCACGCCTACAAATTGTCACGCTACAATCACCAACCTTAGCTACTCGCGAACAGGCGATTCAGCAATTGGGTGTCGATTCAACTTTCAGTCACGTCTTAAGTACCACCCAATTTTCACTTGAAGATATTCAAGGCTGGTTAGAACAAGTTGATGCAGTGCAGCTCCAACAAACATTTTGGCGCTGGTTAACGCAAATTTTAGCGCGTAAAGATTCGGCTTTTACATTGGTCCAGACGCAAATTTTGCCCACTTTTAAAGAACAGAAACTACAACAGTTGCTGCCAGACCTATTGCTGGCAGCGCTTAGTGATTTGTTTACTGTAAAATTTGCACTTAATCGACCTTTGAATTGGACTAACCAACAAGAAAATTTACAGCAGTTTGCTAATCAATTCTCTACCCAACAGGTGACTGCTCTATTAGAGATTGTTTTAGGGCTGCGGCGTATGCAAGAGGCTAATGTCAGCTTTCAAAATGTGCTTGAATATACGACGCTACGTCTATTAGCTGTTTTAGCCTAATAGACTGGCGAGTGTTTAGGCGATGATTTGTGTTACAAACTAAAAATAATTTGTCGATTTTTAGATTCATTTTAAAGAGGTAAATTGCGCATGAATCAAGATCCGTTTACAGATTTTCAACGCTTAGCGACGGAAGCAGACAGTCTGGCGCGAGATTTAAATGCTTTTCGGCAAGAATTAAATCGCGTACTAGAACAAAACGCAGAGCTAATGATTGAAAATAAACATTTAAGAGGTCGCTTGGATCAACTTTCTGGTCAAAATAAGCAAATTGATCAGCCAGAAATGTTGCCATCGCGCCGTAATCTAGAAAAGTTATACGATTCTGGTTTTCACATCTGTAATGAAATGTATGGTGCGCGCCGTGAAAATAATGAACCTTGTGCCTTTTGCACGAGTATTATTTATGGCAACGGTGATCGCACGAGTTCACGAGTATAAAAGGGGGCCTGTTCGTTGCAAATTCAAAAGAGTTTTGCAGCTGCTGATCAAGGCACTCTTTTTTTGGTGCCAACGCCGATTGGTAATCTTGATGATATGACAATGCGGTCAATTAAAACTTTACAAGAAGTGGATTTGATTGCTGCTGAAGATACCCGTAATACGGGTAAGTTATTGGCTTATTTTAAAATTGAAACGCCACAAATAAGTTTTCATGAGCACAACACGCAACAACGGATTCCTGAACTGTTGGCTAAGTTAGCAGCTGGGGTATCCATTGCCCAAGTATCTGATGCGGGGATGCCATCAATTTCTGATCCTGGTAAGGAATTAGTTAAGGCTGCAGTGGCAGCAAATATTGCCGTGGTGCCATTACCAGGTGCTAATGCTGGATTAACGGCACTCATTGCTTCGGGAATTGAACCGCAACCATTTTATTTTTATGGTTTTTTGCCACGAAAAAATAAAGAATTACAAATTGCCTTGCAACAATTGGCACAACGACCAGAAACAGTGATTCTCTATGAATCACCACATCATTTGCAACGGACGTTAACTGATTTAGCAACGGCTTTTGGCGAGGAACGGCCAATTTGTCTAGGACGAGAATTAACCAAGCTTCACGAATCCTTTGAACGAGGCACGATTGGTGAATTAATCAGTTGGTATACCGAACACGATCCCCGTGGTGAATACGTGATTGTTATCAGTGGCCATGTTGCTGAGCCAACGGAACTGGCCGAATTAAGTGATCAAGATATTATTGCTAAAGTAACAGCTTTAATTGACCAGGGTAAAAAACCTAATGCTGCTATTAAAATGGTGGCGCAAGAGTTACAACGATCACGGCAAGATATTTATGCGCTTTATCATCAATTATAGAATTAACTTTATTTATTTTTAGTTTAAAAAGGAGTAGCAAACATGTCGGTTCAAGATTATTCAGAAATATTTACAGTACCATTTTATGAATGCGATCCTGCTGGAACTTTACATTTGTCAGCTTTAATGAATCATTTGGTGCTTTGTTCAGAACAACAATTAACGTCACTGGACGCTGGACCAGAATTTATGTTGAATTTAGGAATGGGCTGGGTAACCACTCAATATCAGATTGAAATTACCCGTTTACCACAACTTCACGAACAAGTTCGCGTCGTCACTCGTGCCACCCAGTACAACAAGTTTTTCTGTTATCGTGATTTTTGGTTGTATGACGATCAAGATAACGAACTTGCTTTTGTGCGCAGTGTCTGGGTAGTGATTAGTTTTGCCACCCGTAAAATGGTTCATTTGCCTGAAGTTTTGACCGCTAAAATTTCTTCGGAATTCAAACCTGAAGTTGTGCGTTTCCCAAGAATCCCTAAGGTGGACTGGACAAAAGCCGATAATTTAAATAAAGTCTTCCGGGTTCGTTACTTCGATATTGATACGAATCATCATGTTAATAATGCTCATTATTTTGATTGGATGCTGGACAGTTTGCCATTAGCGTTTTTGAAGTCGCATACGGTTAAATCAATGTCGATTAAATATGACAATGAAGTAACTTACGGCGATGAAATCGTTAGTCGGGCGCAACTAACTAAGTTAACTAGTCATCACCAAATACGCAATGGTGAACAATTAGCTGCTGAAGCAACGATTACTTGGCAATAATTCATTAATAAGACAGATTACTTGTGGTCTGATGTCAAAAGTAATATCATCATTAATATTCGGAGTAGGCGACTAAGCGTTAAGTGCTGATGGAACGGAATGTGAACGTCAGACAAAGGGATTTCCCGCGATTTAGTTGCCGCATTCGCCGCAATAGCAATATCGTGGCGCTCCAAAAAAGGAGTGGTCGAAATGAATAGTATTACAAAACGCCAGTCGTCATTAACGCGGTTGGTTTTCCTGGCAATTCTCATTGCTGTTCGCTTAGTGGTGGGACGTTTTTCTTTTGGCACGAGTTATTTACAACTTAGTGCAACGTTTTTGATCAGTGCCTTAATTGGTTACTGGTATGGTCCTTTGTATGCAGGAATTGCTGGTGGGATTAGCGATGTTTTAAGTGCCTCGCTATTTCCTAATGGTCCATTTAACCCAACCTTTACAATCGTAGCGATTCTTAGCGGTGTGTTGTATGGTTGGTTATTAGATCATCGGACCATGCCAACGATTAAGAAATGGCGAGTTTTAGCAATTTCATTAACCGTTAATTTAGGGATCAACTTAGTTTTAAATACGTGGTTACTTTATTGGATGTATAAAACACCATTTTGGCCATTGTTCATGACGCGGTTGCCTAAAGAGCTGATTATGATTCCTATTTATTATTTAGGTATTTACTATATTCTTCAAGTTAGCGAACGGCTACATTTAACAGAGCGTTTAACTTAAGTTACTCAATAATTCTAGCAATTAATCGTGTACGTTTTTCAAAGGTACGCGATTTTTTATTTTGTGGTAGAATGTTTTTATTATCTAATAGAAAGAGGCGTTGTTGTTGTTAACCCTCGCACTAGACACATCTGCGATTCCTTTGAGTGTTGCAGTCATTAATGATGGTCAACCTTTGGCCACAATTCAAACTTCACGGCAAAAAAATCATAGTGTGACCTTGATGCCCGCCATTGCTGAAGCTCTGAAACTAGCTCAAGTCACAATTGAAGCTATCGATCAATTGATTGTTGCAGCAGGTCCAGGATCTTATACCGGTGTTCGAATTGCTGTCACCACAGCTAAAACGTTAGCTTGGACATTAAACAAGCCAATTTATGCTGTTTCTAGTTTGGCTGCTTTAACTTTACCTTGGCGTCAAAACGAAGGAGCATTGATTATTCCTTTGATTGATGCTAGACGGAATCATTTTTTTACTGGCTGTTATCAATGGCAAGCTGGTCAATTACACCAGATCGCCAGTGACGCTTATTTAGATCGAACTGAAATTGTTGATCAAATTAAGCAAAACGCCACTAAACAAATTTTCTTTGGTGGTCAAATCACAGTAGAACAACAAGCTTTTTTCACAGAACAATTAAGTGAGAAGACTTGTCATTTTGCAAGTGGTAGTGAAACCTTACCGCTGGCGGGCGAATTTAGTCAGCTGATTATCAATCAAGAACCAGTGGCAGATTTGGATCATTTTGTTCCAACTTATTTACGAAAAACTGAAGCGGAAGTTAATTGGTTAGCGCAACATCCTCACGAGGAATCTGATCATTATGTTGAACAAGTTTAAAAGTTTCTTTCAACCAACAGTTAAAGAAAAGGTCAGTGTTGATCAGTTCAATGCCGCCGATCTTGATCACCAAGGTGTTACTTATCGATTGCGGCGCTTAAGATCAGCAGATTTGGATCAACTCATGGCAATTCAACGAGACGTTTATCAAGGGCAAGCTCCTTGGAATCGTCTGGTCTTTTTAAATGAGGTCAATAAACGCGACCGTCACTTATATGTTGGTTTATTTACACCAGCTGATGAATTAATTGGCTTCATTGGTGCTTGGTACAATGATCTAGAATTGCATATTACCAACGTCGCGATTCGACAACGTTGGCAAAATAGTGGCTTAGGCAAACAACTGATGCTATTTATGATTAACCAAGCTCGTCAAGCCAATTGTTCGATTGTGACGCTTGAAGCCAAAGTTTCTAACGCGCAAGCGCAACATTTATATCATCAATTGGGATTTGTTGACCGCAAGATTAAAAAAAATTACTATACCGCCGATCATGAGGATGCTGTCTCAATGGCATTACTTTTGGTCGATTAATTGGTGTGTTCAAAAAAGTAGAGTGAATAAATTGATAAATAAACAACGTGAACTTATTTTAGCATTTGAGAGTAGTTGTGATGAAACCAGTGTTGCAGTTATTGAAAATGGTCATCAGATTTTAAGCAACATCATTGCAACACAAATTAAAAGTCATCAACGCTTTGGCGGGGTTGTTCCTGAAGTAGCTAGCCGTCACCATGTTGAACAAGTTTTAAACTGTACGAAATTAGCAATGGCAGAAGCTGAGGTCGATTATGAAGATTTAACAGCTGTTGCTGTAACTTATGGTCCAGGCTTAGTCGGCTCATTGTTAATTGGGATCTGTGCGGCTAAAGCTATCTCATTTGCTCACCATTTGCCGCTGATTCCCGTTAATCACTTGGCAGGACATATTTATGCGGCACAATTAATAACGCCGCTAAGCCATCCTTTTATGGCCTTAGTCGTCTCTGGCGGGCATACTGAGTTAGTTTTAGTTAATGAACCTAATGAGTATCAATTGTTAGGGGAGACGCGTGATGATGCTGCTGGCGAAGCCTATGACAAGATTGGCCGTGTATTAGGGATTACTTATCCTGCTGGCAAGGAAGTTGATGCTTTAGCACACCAAGGTCAAGATACGTTTAATTTTCCTCGAGCAATGTTAGATGAAGATAATTTGGACTTTAGTTTTAGTGGGTTAAAGAGTGCCTTCATCAATACCGTGCATCATGCTGATCAATTAGGTGAAACATTAGACCGCAAAGATTTAGCGGCTAGCTTTCAAGCTAGTGTTAGTGATGTGTTGGTTGGTAAAACCATGCGCGCTCTTGCTGAACATCCTGTTAAGCAGTTAGTCGTTGCCGGTGGTGTTGCAGCTAATCAAGGACTTCGGGAGAAGTTAACCGCAACCTTAGCAGCGGAAGAGCCAACAATTGAACTTATTATTCCGCCATTACGCTTATGTGGGGATAATGCCGCAATGATTGGGGCCGCAGCTTCAGTTCAATTAGCAACGAAGGCACCATTTGCTGATTTGTCTTTAAATGCAGTCCCTAGTTTAGACCTCGTTTAATGAATAGGACGTTTGTCAACGCGAGTGAAATTCGTTGGCAAAGGTCCTATTTTTTCGCCTTAAAAAAGCGCGTTCAATTAATTGAGGGAACGTTCTCATTTTTGATGATAAAAGATTGACAGCGCCACCAAATTGAGCTATGCTTTTCATATATTGAAAGCGATTAATACTTTCATGTAAACATTAAAGGAGCGTTTTTACAATGGCTGAAAAAACAATTATGTTAGTATGTAGTGCTGGTATGTCTACTAGTTTATTAGTTACAAAAATGCAAAAAGCTGCAGAAGCAAAAGGAATTGATGCAAAGATCTTTGCAACTGCTGCTGGCGATGCTGATAACGCCTTATCACAAAATGATGTTGATGTTTTATTGCTTGGACCACAAGTTCGTTTCATGTTGAGTCAATTCCAACAAAAACTTGCTGACAAGAATATTCCTGTTGAAGTTATCGACATGCGTGCTTACGGCATGATGGATGGCGAATCTGTTTTAGGTCAAGCTGAAAAGTTAATGGCTTAATTAAACTTAATAAAAAAACTGCCTGAGAAATTTTCTCAGGCAGTTTTTTTATTATTTTAAATAGTCACGCACTAATTAGGTTAAGCTTTCTAGTTCTTCTGATGCTTGTAACCAAAGCGCTTCTACTTCTTCTTGTTGTTGTTCATTTTTTTCTAATTCAGCTTGTAAATCTGCTAATTTTTGGAAATCATTAAGTACTTCAGGTTGGGTCATAGCTAATTGAATACGATCGTTTTCAGCACCTAACTCATTCAATTGTTTCTCAGCACTTTCAATGGCACGTTTAACTTTACGAATTTCTTTTTGCTTATTTTTGTCCGCGATGAAGGCTGCTTGGTTATCACTAATGGGTTCTGTCTGTTTCGGTGATTCAGTTGTTGATGTTTCAGCGCGTTTTTCTAAATAGAAATCGTAATTGCCAGCATAGAGGTGACTACCATTAGCATCAATGTCAACCACCATTTCAGCCAAACTATTAATAAAGTAACGGTCATGAGAAACAAAAATTAACGTCCCTGCAAAGTTAGCTAAAGCTTCTTCCAAAACTTCTTTGCTTTGAATATCTAAGTGGTTAGTAGGTTCGTCCATGATTAAAACATTTCGTTTTTCCATAGCCAGTTTAGTTAAAAGTAATCGTGCTTTTTCACCACCGGAAAGCTGGTGAACGACTTTTTGTACATCATCACCACGAAACAGAAAACTACCCAACACGTTACGAATTTGTTGTTCTGGTAACAGCGGGTGTTCATCCCAAATGGTATCTAAAACAGTCTTTTTAGGATCAAGTTGATCTTGGTTTTGATCGTAGTAACCAATGGCAACATTAGCACCAAACTTAAACGTACCAGCTAAAGCAGGAATTTCACCAAGCAATGTCTTAATCAAAGTTGACTTACCAATCCCGTTAGCACCAATAATAGCCACGCGTTGCTGTTTACGAACATCAAAGGTAATGGGGCGAGACATGACTTCATCATAACCGACGGCCAAATCTTTGACCATTAAAACTTCCTTACCTGTTTCTTCGGTAATCTCAAAACGGAAATGAGCCGACTGTTCAGCATTTTTCGGTTTTTCCAAGCGAACCATTTTGTCCAATTGTTTTTGACGCGCTTGAGCACGTTTTGTGGTGGAAGCACGGCTTAAATTTTTGTCGACAAAAGTTTGTAATTTCTTAATCTCAGTTTGCTGCATTTCGTATTCTTTTTCAGCGTGTTTAAGTTCAGCTGCAGCCTGCTCGAGGTAATTCGTGTAATTGCCCCGATAATGTTTTAATTGGTGACGAGAGAGGGCGTAGATTTCTTTAGTAACGTGATCTAAGAAGTATTGGTCATGAGAAACTGTTAGTAGTGCGCCAGGATAGCCTTGTAGATAATTTTCTAACCAGTTTAATGTTTCAATATCAAGGTGGTTAGTAGGCTCATCTAAAATTAAAATATCAGGTTTTTGCAATAAAATTTTGGCTAAGGCCAAACGAGAACGTTCGCCACCAGATAATGACGCCACTGACATCTGATAAGTTTCTTCAGGAAATTGAAAACCATTCAAAACTGTTTTAATTTCTGTTTCATAACTGTAGCCATTTTGGGCCTTAAAAGTTGTTTGTAAAGTATCATAATTAGCAAGTAAGCTAGCATCGGTCGGGTGATCAATGAGTTGTAATTCAATATCTTTAAGTTGCTGCGCCATTTTTTGCAAGTCGGTGAAGACCGTTAACATTTCCGCGTAGACGGTCTTACTTGAGTCAAGGCCGCTATTCTGGGCCAAATAGCCTAAGGTAATGCCCTTATTCATGACGATTTGACCTTGGTCAGGTGGATCAATCCCGGCAATAATCCGTAATAGGGTTGATTTGCCAGCACCATTTACGCCGACTAAACCAATTCGTGCATGATCTTGAACTTCAAGATTTACTTTATCGAAGAGCACTTCAGCACCAAAGAATCGGGCAACTTGCTGTGCTTGTAGAATAATCATAATAACCTCCAGAGCAATTTAATCTAAATTAATGAAAATTTAATCATTTTTAAAAAAGTGATTTCCAAGCTGTGTAATTGCGTCATTTGGGCAACAAGCCACTTTGCTTGAAAAAAATTCACGAAATAACTATGATACATAACATAAATATTGTTGTTTATTTCCCGAAATTGTGGAATAATTCATAATGATAATTGACAGAACCATCGTACCAAATAAATTGTTTGAAAGTCTGAGGTGTTTCAGCAATGGCTGAAGTAAAGATTCCCAAAGCAACCGCTCGTCGGTTACCATTATACTATCGTTATCTACAATTTTTGCATGATAGTGAAAAAACTAAATTCTCTTCTGCAGATTTATCTGAGGCAGTAAAAGTAGATAGTGCGACAATTCGTCGTGACTTTTCTTATTTTGGCGCATTAGGTAAGCGTGGCTATGGTTATGACGTTGAGTCATTATTAGCCTTCTTTAAACGCTTATTGAACCAAGATCGCCTAACCAATGTTGCGTTAATTGGTGTTGGTAATTTAGGTCATGCCTTATTGAACTATAATTTCCGCCAAACGAATAATATTCGAATTAGTGCAGCTTTTGATATTAACCCTGAAATTACAGGAACGATTCAAAGTGGTGTGCCTATTTATAAGATGGCTGAATTGAAAGATCAGTTGGAACAACAACAGATTGATATCGTCATTTTGTCTGTTCCAATGGAACATGCCCAAGAAATTACGGATGAATTAGTTAAAATTGGCATTCGTGGTATTTTGAACTTTACACCAATCCGAGTTAATGTTCCAGAAGAAATTCGGGTTCACAATGTTGATCTTGCCAACGAATTACAAACCTTGATTTATTTCTTAGATAATTTCAAGGAAGATGGCAGTTTAATCAATCCATTAGCTAAAGAAAATTTAACAACAACTGATCTAAATGATTAGAATTGTGAAGAATGGTTTAACAGCCATTCTTTTTTTGTGCCTAAATACTGCGCGATTTGTCATAAAATCGCATATTAGCTTATTTGAAAGTTAGTAAAGCTAATGCCATGGTAATCCCATTGAATAAACCGTGAGCAATCATATTAACTTTGATTGAGCCAGTTCGTTTGTATAACCAACAAAGAACTAAACCCAGTGAGCAATAAACAATTAAATATTGGTTATCGTTATGAGCTAATCCAAATAACAACGCTGAAGTTAGCATGGCACCAGTTGGATTAATGATTTGGCGACCAACACCATAGATTGCTTTGCGGAAAACTAACTCTTCCATGATCGGTGCTAAGACAACGCCGTAAACGATGAATAATGGGGCTTTATGAACAATCGTCAGAATCATTTGTGTGTTTTGTGAAGCAGTTGGTTGGCCAAATAAAATAATAATGGCTAATGAAGCTGTAATCTCAGCTGCATACATTAGTAACATACCGCCAATACCGTAAAGACTGGTGTCAGCTAGAGATATTTTTTGATCTAGCGTTAATTCTGCTTTGCGATCAGATTGACGATCATACCACAACATAAAAATAACACCGATCAAAGTGATGATCACTTGCCAATTAATAGCTGTTGTTCCTTTAAGGTTAAATACTAAGATGGCTACTGAGGGTAGAATCATAATGATGAGGTAGATAATTAAGATAGAGATGATTTTTGAGAGAGCTTTTTTAATTTTCATGAGCGTTCCTTTCTAAAAAACATATCCTTATCATATCAATTTTTAACCCATTTAAAAAGCACTGCCAATTAGTGAATGCACGATTACAGCAGGTGCCAATAAAATTATTGAAATCTAAAGGGTAAATACTTGCATTCATTTCCAATAATGTTATGATATTTCTTGTGGTTAGCACTTGGACATTAAGAGTGCTAAATTAATTAATAAAATTAAATGTTAACGGAGGGATTTTCTATGTTAAAACCTTTAGGAGATCGTATTATCGTAACTGTTGATAAGCAGGAAGAAGAAACCGTTGGCGGTATTGTCTTAGCCAGCAATGCAAAGGAAAAGCCTCAAACGGGTACTGTTGTTGCAATTGGTACCGGTCGGACAACTGATGATGGTAAAGTAATTCCTGTTTCAGTTAAAGAAGGTCAAACAGTAATGTTTGATAAGTATGCTGGTTCTGAAGTTAAATACGAAGGTGAAACTTATTTAGTCCTTCACGACAAAGATTTAATGGCAGTTGTTGACTAATTAGTTAACAAACCAGTTTCATCATCTCATTAAAGAATTGAACGATAAATCATTATTACATTGATATAAGGTGGGTTTTAAGATGGCAAAAGAAGTTAAGTTTTCTGAAGACGCACGTGCAGCAATGCTTCGTGGCGTTGATCAATTAGCAAACACAGTTAAAACAACATTAGGACCTAAAGGCCGCAACGTTGTTCTTGAAAAATCATATGGTTCACCAGAAATCACTAACGATGGTGTGACTATCGCTAAGGATATTGAATTAGAAGATCATTTTGAAAACATGGGTGCTAAATTAGTTGCCGAAGTTGCTTCAAAGACAAATGATATTGCCGGTGATGGTACAACTACTGCCACTGTTTTGGCACAATCAATTATTCGCGAAGGTATGAAGAACGTCACTGCCGGTGCTAACCCTGTTGGCATTCGTCGTGGTATCGAATTAGCTACTAACGCTGCTGTTGATGAATTACACAAGATCTCTCATAAAGTTGACGACAAAGCTCAAATTGCCCAAGTTGCTTCTGTATCTTCTGCTAATGAAGAAGTTGGTAAGTTAATTGCTGACGCTATGGAAAAAGTTGGTCATGATGGTGTCATTACGATTGAAGAATCTAAAGGTATTGACACAGACTTAAGCGTCGTTGAAGGTATGCAATTTGACCGTGGCTATTTGTCACAATACATGGTAACTGATAACGATAAGATGGAAGCTGACCTTGATAATCCATATATCTTAGTTACTGACAAGAAGATTTCTAACATTCAAGAAATCTTGCCAATGTTACAAGAAATCGTTCAACAAGGTAAGTCATTGTTAATCATTGCTGATGATGTTGACGGCGAAGCTTTACCAACACTTGTTTTGAACAAGATTCGTGGTACTTTCAACGTTGTTGCTGTTAAAGCTCCTGGCTTTGGCGATCGTCGTAAGGCTCAATTGGAAGATATTGCTATTTTAACTGGTGCCACAGTGATCACTGGTGACTTAGGTCTTGAATTGAAAGATACTAAGCTTGAACAATTAGGTCAAGCTGGTAAAGTTACAGTTACTAAAGACAACACAACAATTGTTGAAGGTGCTGGCGCTAAAGATGCTATCAGCGAACGTGTTGATTTAATCAAGAAACAAATCGCTGAAACAACTTCTGATTTTGATCGTGAAAAACTTCAAGAACGTTTAGCTAAATTAGCTGGTGGTGTTGCGGTTATTAATGTCGGCGCTGCTACTGAAACTGAATTAAAAGAACGTAAATATCGTATTGAAGATGCTCTAAACGCAACTCGTGCAGCCGTTGAAGAAGGTTACGTTGCTGGTGGTGGTACTGCTTTAGTTGACGTTATCCCTGCTGTTGCTAAGTTAAGCGAAGAAGGCGATGTTCAAACAGGTATCAATATTGTTTTACGTGCCTTAGAAGAACCAGTTCGTCAAATTGCTGAAAATGCTGGTCTTGAAGGTTCGGTTATTGTTAACCGTTTGAAAGAAGAAAAAGTTGAAATTGGCTATAACGCTGCTACTGATAAGTGGGAAAACATGGTTGAAGCTGGTATCATCGACCCAACTAAGGTAACCCGTTCAGCATTACAAAATGCTGCTAGTGTCGCTGCTTTGTTATTGACAACTGAAGCTGTTGTTGCTGACAAACCAGAACCAGAAAAGCCTGAAGCTCCACAAATGCCAGGTGCTGGTATGGGCGGTATGATGTAGTCATTAAGACACATAAAGTTTCAAAAGAATGAGACAATAGTTGCATTGTCTCATTCTTTTTTTATCACAACATGGTGAAATGCTGTGGCCAAAGAAGCAAGTTAAACTAACGAATTAAACAGGATCTATGTTCTTTTTTAGACGAGTTTTATTTACATTTTAGTGTAAATACGATAAGATAAATTGGTATGTAAAAAGAGAACGATACAAGATATCGGAGGTATATTTATGTCTGCCAAATGGGAAAAGAAGGGCACCAACGATGGTGAACTTACATTTGAAATTTCAATTAACAAAATTAACGAAGGTTTAGATGCAGCTTTTGCTCGCGTTAAGAAGAACTTAAGCGTACCTGGCTTCCGTAAAGGTAAGGTTTCTCGCCAAGTATTTAACAAGATGTACGGTGAAGCTTCATTATATGAAGATGCTTTGAACATTGTATTACCAGATGTTTATGAAGCAGCTATTGACGAAGCTGGTATCGAACCCGTTGATCAACCTGAAATCAGTGTTGAAAAGATGGATCCTAACGAACCTTGGGTACTTAAAGCTAAAGTTACCGTTAAACCAGAAGTCGTTTTAGGCGAATATAAGGGCTTGACTGTTCCTAAGCAAAATACTGAAGTAACTGATGCAGATGTTGACGCTGAATTAGAAAAACGTCGCGAACAACAAGCTGAATTAGTTCTTAAAGAAGACGGCGTTAGCGAAAAAGGCGACACTGTCACAATCGATTACAAAGGTACAGTTGACGGCGAAGCATTTGATGGCGGCGCTGCTGAAAACCACTCAATCGAAATTGGCTCTAACACATTCATCCCTGGCTTTGAAGATCAATTAATTGGTCACAAAGCAGGCGACGAATTTGATGTTGTTGTTACTTTCCCAGAAGATTACCAAGCTAAAGAACTTGCTGGTAAAGAAGCTACTTTTGCAACAACAATGCATGAAGTTAAGACTAAAGAATTACCTGAACTTGACGATGACTTTGCTAAAGACATCGACGAAGAAGTTGAAACTTTAATCGAATTAAAAGCTAAGACTAAAGAACAACTTGAAAAGAGCAAGAAAGAAGAAGCTGAAGCAGCTGTTCAAAATGCAGCTATTGACAAAGCTGTCGCTAACGCTGAAATCAAAGAATTACCACAAGCTATGATCGAATCTGAAGTTCATAACCAAATGGATCAATATTTAGGCAATATGCAACGCCAAGGCATCGATCCTAAGATGTACTATCAATTAACAGGTACAACTGAAGAAGATTTGCACAAGCAATTCGAAAGTGATGCTGATCAACGCGTTCGCACTGACTTGGTACTTAATGCCATTGTCAAGGCTGAAGATATCGAACCTTCACAAGAAGAAATCGATCATGAAATTGATACATTGGCAGCTGACTACAACATGGAAAAAGATGCTGTACGCCAAGCTTTAACTGATGACATGTTGAAACATGATATTGGTATTAAGAAAGCCATTGATATCATTACTGATTCAGCTGTTCAAGAATAGTTATTTTTTAATTGACTTAGTGAAAAGCAAGAGGGTTGGTAGCAAGCAATTGATACCAATCCTTTTTCTGTTCATTTTAAGTCGTTGTTGTTAAGATAAAAGTAGCGAACATTGTGCTGGCAACACTAATGAAAGTTAGCGTTACCAAGTTAATTACTTTACAGCACGGGTAAGCTATGCTATCTTACTCATAAATTATGTTCAGCAAAGGTGGACAAAAAATGTTTGATAATATGCAGACCACTGGTACAGTTAAATGTTCATTCTGTGGTAAAACACAGGACCAAGTACAAAAGATCATTGCTGGCCCTGGTGTTTATATCTGTAATGAATGTATTGCTTTATGCCAAGATATTTTGGATGATGAATTGCGTGCTGACGCTGTTGAACAAAATGTCAAGGTACCAAAACCTCGTGAAATTCTTGATTTCTTAAATGAGTATGTTATTGGTCAAGGTGCCGCTAAAAAGGCACTCTCTGTTGCCGTTTATAATCATTACAAACGTGTTAATCACATGGCAATCGCTGAAGAAGGCGATACTGAATTACAAAAGAGTAATATTGCATTAATTGGACCAACTGGTTCAGGTAAAACTTTCTTAGCACAAAGTTTAGCTCGGATTTTAAATGTACCTTTCGCAATTGCCGATGCTACCACATTAACCGAAGCAGGCTATGTTGGTGAAGACGTTGAGAATATTCTCTTGAAGTTATTACAGAACGCTGACTATGATGTTGAACGGGCCCAACGCGGGATTGTTTATATCGATGAAATTGATAAAATCGCTAAGAAGAGCGAGAATGTGTCAATTACACGTGATGTATCTGGCGAAGGGGTTCAACAAGCACTATTAAAAATTCTTGAAGGTACAATTGCTAATGTGCCACCTCAGGGTGGTCGTAAGCACCCACAACAAGAATTTATTCAAATCGATACAACTAATATTCTCTTTATCGTTGGTGGTGCTTTTGACGGTATTGAAAACATTGTGCGTAATCGTTTAGGTGAACAGGTTATTGGATTTGGTTCTGCCGAAAATCGTCAAGAAGAATTTGATGCTGAACACGTTATGCAACAAATTATTCCTGAAGATTTGATGAAGTTCGGTATTATTCCCGAATTCATTGGTCGGATTCCTATTATTTCAGCATTGAATAAGTTAACAGAATCTGATTTGGTGCAAATTTTGACGAAGCCTAAGAATGCGCTAGTTAAACAATATCAGAAGCTCATTTCACTTGACGGGGTTGAACTTGAATTCACAGAAGGTGCCTTACACGCAATTGCCCATGAAGCAATTGAGCGTGACACCGGTGCTCGTGGTTTACGTTCAATTATGGAAAGTGTCATGGAAGATACGATGTTTGAATTACCTGAAAAGGAAAATGTCGAAAAAGTAATTATTACTAAACCAGTCGTCGACGGTCGTCAAAAGCCAGAATTGGTTTTTGATAATAGCGAAAAAGCTTCGTAGGATGATTTTGCTAAATGTTATTTCTTCGGACTAATGGATAAAACCATTCCAATATTATGTGGTGAGCGACGTGGCGACAAATAAATACTTTTCGCTGGAACGTAGGAGGTCTCACTTTAAGCCAAGTAAAGCTTGTCTTAAAGCTGAGCCTTATTGTAAATGTTAAAGCATTAACAATAATTTCACTACTGAGCGGTATTTATTTGTCGCCACTTAGCTAACTAAAAGGTAGTTTTATGACCGTACTGATAATTCAACTAGCCGTTTGATATTGTGAATGATAAATTTGCAATGAGTCTATTTTAACGTTTGTTTATCAGTGCCGGAACAAAATCGCAGTCAGCCGCGGCATTGTTGTTAGTGATTGATCACTTACAACAAAGCTTGGATTTGAGACAATCTTTGATTGGCTCAAATTAATGCTCGCAGCGTTCCACCGGCGTATTTTGTGGAGGCACGAAGAAATACACTTTTAAACTACAAAATAAAAGTTGGGACTAAATGATAATTGTCCCAACTTTTTCTTAAGCATTATTTTAATTAATGAGGTGAATCATGAAGATTACAGATGCACAAATGTTAATCAGTGCTGTTGATGAGAAGCAATATCCTAAAGATGGCTTGCCAGAGATTGTTTTATCAGGCCGGTCAAATGTGGGTAAATCTTCTTTAATTAACAAACTTTTGCAACGTAAGAGTTTGGCGCGGACGTCAAGTTCTCCAGGTAAGACGCAAACCTTGAACTTTTATCAAGTTAATCATAAATTAAATTTGGTTGATGTGCCGGGTTACGGCTATGCGAAGGTTTCTAAGAAACAACGTGAGCAATTCGGGCAAATTATTGAGCATTATCTAACTAATCGACAAGAGTTAATGGGCGCGGTTATTTTGGTTGATTCGCGCCATGATCCTAGTGATGATGATGAATCAATGTATCATTATGTTGATTATTATGATTTACCGATTTTAGTTGTGGCCACCAAAATTGATAAGGTTACACGCAATCATCGAGCTGGCAACTTACAACGAATTCGTAAGGTGTTGCAAATGCCAGGCGATGCACCGTTAATTCCATTTAGTGCGATGACGGGTGAGGGAAGAGCTGAGATTTGGCAATGGATCTCTGAAACCAGTCAAACCAAAATTGAAGATTAAATAAAAATATCCTGTCATTAATTGTAATTCATTAATGACAGGATATTTTTTTAATTATTTTCTTTTTTGGTTGCGGCTTGATCAACGGAATCAAGAACCTCGGATTTTTTCTTATCTTCGGGCAAGGTTGCAAACTTATCAAAAAGACTGGTTAATTTATCATCACGTTTAATAGTAAGCGCCATTTGTTTCACCTGCCGATCTATTTGAGTGTATTTTAACATAAATTATTTTAATTGCCAAAATGTTGCTTGCCAGATTTACAGCAATAAGTATAAATATACAAAAATATAGCTAAATAATAATATATTTGTATATTTATAAATTATATGCTACAATTCTTTCATTAATAATGTAGGTGATAAAATGACGACAATTTTAGAAACACAACAACTCACGAAAAGTTTTGGCAACAATCAGATTTTAAAAGGAATCGATTCAAAGATTGAAAAAGGTGAAGTGATCGTAGTTATTGGCCCTTCAGGGAGTGGTAAGAGTACGTATTTACGCTGTTTAAACTCTTTAGAAACCCCAACAAGTGGCACGGTTAGCTTTGAAGGCCAAGTGGTTAATCAACTTTCAGAAGAACAGTTGGATAAAATTCGCGAGAAAATGGGGATGGTTTTCCAATCGTTCAATTTATTTGCTAACTATTCCGTTTTACAAAATCTCAACTTGGCACCAATGAATGTTCAAGGAATTTCTGAAGCTGAAGCAACTCAAAAAAGTCAAGCTTTGTTGGCACAAGTTGGTCTGGCAGATAAGGCCGATGCACAACCAACGAGTTTATCTGGTGGTCAGCAACAGCGGGTGGCCATTGCCCGTGCGCTAGCCATGAATCCAGATGTGATGCTATTTGATGAACCAACTTCTGCACTTGATCCAGAAATGGTTGGCGAAGTTTTAAATGTTATTAAGGACTTGGCACAAACAGGGATGACCATGGTTATTGTCACGCATGAAATGGGCTTTGCTAAAAACGTCGCCGATCAAGTTTGGTTCATGGACCAAGGTCAATTGATCGAAAAAGGAACACCAGAACAAGTTTTTGATCATCCTCAAGAGGCCCGCACTAAAGACTTCTTATCTAAAATCTTAGCGAGCTAATCAGGTCAGAATAGTTTATCTTTAACCATTTCTAGGCTACAATACTATGAGTGTATTGTAGCTTTTTGTGTGATTTGCGATAGACGGTGGTGTGACAATGAGTAAGGACAGCCACTTAATAGTTCGCTATCGCTCACATATGGTGGATTAAATTCACCACCCATATTTAAAATAGGAGGCTAATTTTGGCATCTGAACATATTGAACATAAATTGGCCTTGCTGCCAGATTTACCAGGTTGTTATTTGATGAAGAACATCAATGCGCAGATCATCTATGTTGGTAAGGCAAAAAATTTAAAAAATCGAGTTCGATCTTATTTTAAGAGTAGTCATACGGGTAAAACGGAACGATTAGTTTCTGAAATTGTTGACTTTGAAACGATTATTACCAGTACGAATAAAGAAGCATTCCTCTTAGAAATTACTTTAATTCAAAAGCATCAACCTTATTACAATATTCGGTTAAAACAAGGTACTGGCTATCCTTATATTAAAATTACCAATGAACGCGATCCGATGATTCAAATTACAGGTCAAATCAAAAAGGATGGCGCTTATTACTTTGGTCCGTATACTAATGTATATGCTGCCGAAGAAACGATGCATTTTATTCAGAAGGTTTATCCATTGCGTCGTTGTTCAGGTCATCTAGGCCGTCCTTGTTTGTATTATCATATGGGACAGTGTTTAGGTGCTTGTTTTAAAGAAGTCCCCGAGGCTGAGTATCAACGTCAAATTGAAAAAATCAAACGTTTCTTAAATGGCCACGTGGGGGCCATTAAGCGTCAGTTGACCAGTGAAATGGATACGGCTGCCAAAGAATTGAAATTCGAACGAGCGGCAGAATTACGCGATCAGTTGCATTATATTGAAGCAACCGTTGAAAAACAAAAAATCATTTCAACTGATAATACCCCGCGTGATATTATTGGTTACTATGTTGATAAAGGTTGGCTGTCTATTCAGATCTTCTTTATTCGACAAGCGCGTTTAATGAAACGTGAAAAGCGAATGATACCAATTGTCAGCACGCCTGAAGAAGAGTTAGCAACTTTCATCTTACAATTTTATAATCGTAAAAATAATGTGTTACCTAAAGAAATTCTGGTTCCCAAAACGATTGAAAAAGATGATTTGGCCGCAATTTTAAATGTGCCAGTGCGGACACCGAGCCGCGGACAAAAACGTGAATTATTAGAACTAGCGAATAAAAATGCTAAATTAGTTTTGGATGAAAAATTCCGACTACTAGAATTGGACGAACGGCAAACAATTGGCGCCCAAAATGAAATCTTAAATGCTTTGGGCCTGCCTAATGGTCATGTTTTAGTAGCGTTTGACCATTCACACATTCAAGGTGCTGATCCGGTGTCAGCAATGGTTAGTTTCTTTGACGGTCGGCCGGATAAGACCAATTACCGTAAGTATAAACTTAAAGGTGCTGTTGAGCATCAAGAGGGGGCTGATGAAGCTGCCAATACTCGCGAAGTGATTCGCCGTCGCTTTACCCGCTTGCTTAAAGAGAATAAACCCATGCCCGATTTAATTCTAATGGATGGTGGTATTATTGAAATGAATGCTGCCAAAGATGTTTTAGAGAACGAATTAAACTTGCAAGTTCCAGTTGCCGGTATGGTAAAAAACGACAAGCATAAAACCGCGCAACTGATCTACGGTGAAGAAGGAACACCTGTTGAGCTAGATCCGAAGTCACAAGGCTTCTATCTCTTACAGCGAATTCAAGATGAAGTCCATCGCTTTGCGATTACTTTTCATCGTCAGACTCATAATAAGAATAGCTTATCCTCACGTCTGGAAACAATTCAAGGGGTTGGACCTAAAACTAGAACTAAGTTGTTAAAACAATTTGGTTCCTTGAAAAAAATTAAAGAGGCGTCCTTAGAAGATATTGAGGCATTAGGTATTTCCAAAACAATTGCGCAAACAATTAAATTATCAATTCAATAAATCAAATTAAGCCGTGAAAACAGAGCGAATTTTCATTTTGTTTTCACGGCTTTTTATATTTAACAAAGTAATTAATGAATAAAAATAACTTTTTAAAGAAAATACGTGCATAAATATTAAATATGTTGTATACTACTGCTATTATATTTTTAGGGGAAGTTATCAAAATGAAAACAAAAAAACATCATTTACTCATTTGGGCGCTGCTGTGTCTAACACTACTTGTCAGCAGTATCGCGATTGTTCCACAGCAAGAAACAGCGGCTGCTCCAAAAACAGATGCTAAATTAACAGCCATTAAAAAACGGGGTTATATGGTTTTAGGCGTTTCTGCCGATTATCCACCTTATGAATTTCATAAAACCATTAATGGTGAAGATAAAGTGGTCGGTTTTGATATTGATTTAGCGCGTCAGGTTGCTAAAGATATCGGTGTTGAATTACGGATTAAGGAACTGGGTTTTGATTCGTTATTAGGGAGCTTAAAGACTGGTAAAGTCGATATGATTGTCTCTGCGATGACACCTACACCTGAACGTGAAAAGGAAGTTGCCTTTTCACAACCATATTTAACCGTGGCGCAAAAAGTCATTGTTCGTAAAGGTGAAGAAAATAAATATCGCAGTGTTATGGCATTTAAAGGCCAAAAAGTCGGTGTCCAAAAGCAAACCACCCAAGAACAAACGGCTAAAGATGAATTAAGCGGAGCTAAGGTCGTTTCACTAGAAAAGGTCACAGATTTAATCTTAAATCTACAACAAAAGAAGTTAAATGCGGTTGTTGTGGAAGCACCAGTAGCCAACGCTTATGTTCAAACCAACAAAGCCTTAACCTTGGCTAACGTCAAATTTACCAACGCTGATTATGGTTGTGCGGTAGCTGTTGCTAAGGGTGCACCAGCTTACTTAGCTAACGTGAACAAAACAATCAAGACAGTTCAAAAAAATGGTCAGTTTGCTAAATGGCAAAAGACTGCTAATACTTTGATGTTTTCTAAACAGAATTTCTGGCAAGCCTATGGTAGTTATTTCCTCAAAGGCACGGGTATTACCATCGTACTAACGATTTTAGGTGTCTTCTTTGGTAGTTTATTGGGTACCTTGCTAGCATTGATGAAACGGGCTAAAAATAAGCTAATTAAAGGTATTGCCGTTGTTTACATTCAATATTTCCGGGGAACACCGTTATTAGTTCAAGTCTTCATGATTTATTTTGGTACACAAGTCATTCATTTGAATGTTTCAGCTTTTGTCTCCGCCGCCTTGGCTTTATCCTTAAACTCTGGTGCTTATGTTTCTGAAGTTATTCGGTCAGGGATTCAATCGGTTGCTAAAGGCCAAAGCGAGGCTGCACGTTCATTAGGCTTATCAAGTAAGCAAACAATGCGGTTAGTGGTTTTACCACAAGCAGTTAAGACAATCTTACCGGCTTTAGGTAACGAATTTATTTCATTATTAAAAGAGTCAGCGATTGTCAGTGTCATTGGTGTTGGTGAATTAATGTTCCAGACTAGTGTCGTTCAAGGATCAAGTTTTAAACCATTTTTACCACTTGTCGTTGCTTCTCTGATTTACTTCTTGTTAACCTTAATTTTGTCACTGGCATTGCGCTTTTTTGAAAAGAAAATGAAGACCGGCAAGGCCGACAACGAAGTTTTTGATTAAATTTTTAATGAATAGCAGGGCCACTCTTAATGAGTGGCCTTTTTTTATCGGCTTTAAAGTTTCAAAAATTAGCGTAAAAAAATAAAGTAGCTAGCGAAGCTAGTTACTTTATTAAACGAATTATTTAGTTTTTTCTACTAAGGGTTTCTTCCATAAGCCTAGCATAACACCGGCAATAAAAGCGCCAACGACAACCGAAATTAAATAACCAAATGGATTGTTAGCTAGGAAGATTACGAACAAGCCACCGTGAGGAGCAGGTACGTTAACATGCATTAATTGAGTCAAGCCACCACCAATAGCGGCACCAATAACACTAGAAGTAATAATGTGTAGTGGATCAGCTGCTGCAAATGGAATGGCGCCTTCAGTAATGAAGGAAATACCAAGCAAGTAGTTACTTAAACCAGAATTACGTTCTTGTTGGGTCCACTTGTTAGGCCAGAAAGTTGTGGCAATTGCAATAGCTAATGGTGGTACCATACCACCAACCATAACAGCAGCCATTAAAGCACCGTTTTGCGTAGTTTCAAAAGCACCAATAGCAAAGACATAAGCGGCTTTATTGAAAGGACCACCCATATCAATAGCCATCATACCAGCAAGTAAGGCGCCAAGCACAACAGCGTTTGTCGTACCCATGTTGTTCAAGAAAGCGGTAATGCCGTGATTGATCATGCCAAAGACAGGATCAACGATGAAGTACATTAAAGCACCAACAATTAACAGTCCTAAGATTGGGTAGATGAAGATTGGCTTGAGGCCATCAAATGTCTTAGGTAAATTCTTGAAAACTTTTTTCATCAAGATAACGGTATAACCAGCAAGGAAACCAGCAACCAAACCACCTAAGAAACCAGCAGGACTCTTAGAAGGTAAGATACTCATGGTTGCTTGACTAGCCATATAACCACCAACAAAACCAGGCATTAATGCTGGACGATCACCAATTGCTTCAGCAATATAAGCGGACAAGACAGGAATTAAGAAACTAAAAGCAGCATTACCAATTTGATTAGGGAAGGTGTACCAAATAGATTGATCACCAACGAAACGCTCAATCAAGAAGGAAAGTGCCATGACAATACCACCGGCAACAACGAATGGCAACATATTTGAGATACCATTCATTAATTGGCCATATAATTGGCTACCAGCTGATTTTGTATTGCCGTCATCTTTGCTAGCGGTTGATTCATCGGTTGTATAAAGTGGTGCTTTACCATCAACAACCGTTTGAATTAATTCATGCGGTTTCTTGATACCATCGATTACAGGACGATTTAACAGTGGTTTACCATTAAAACGAGCCATTTCTACTTTTTTATCAGCGGCAACAATGACACCAGCAGCACGTTCAATTTCAGCAGCTGTTAATTGATGTTTAACACCTTCAGAACCGTTAGTTTCAACTTTGATATCGACGTTCATCTTTTTAGCTTCGTCAATTAAAGCAGCTTCAGCCATGTAAGTATGCGCAATACCTGTTGGACAAGCAGTTACGGCAACGACATAAGGGCGGTTGTTGTTAGCTGCTTGCTCTTGAGCTTTCGGTGCAGCAGCGGCTGCTTGTTCAGCTTCACGAGCTTGTTCTTCAACATCTTTTTTGGCTTGAGCATCACTAAATAATTGTTGAACTTCATCAGGTGTTTGTGCTTTTTTCAAGGCAGTAACTAAATCTGGATTGATTAATAATGAAGATAAAGCAGACAAGGCTTGTAGATGTTCATTATTTGCGCCCTCAGGAGCAGCAATCATAAAGAATAAATGAACCGGTTGGCCATCAAGGGCATTGTAATCAACACCTTGGTCACTTTTAGCAAATAATACGGCTGCTTTTTTAACTGAACTTACTTTAGCATGAGGCATGGCAATGCCATCGCCAATACCAGTTGTTGATTCAGCTTCACGTTTTAATATTGCGTCACGATAATTGTTAACGTCATCAACAACCCCAACTTGATGGTAACGCGCAATCATTTCATCAATGGCTGCTTCTTTAGTGGTTGCTTGTAGGTCCATAATCATGGCATCTTTGAGCAATAAATCTTGAATTTTCATTGGTAAACCTCCATCCAAAACATTATTTAACTAAATCAATTTTGATTTGTGGTAATAGGGCGTTAATTTGATCAATTGTTGCGATATCTTCAGTAAGGGCTGTGGCGCTACCGCAGGCTAAACCATATTTAAAAGCTGTTTCTGGATCTTGATGTTTGCTAAACTCGCCAATGAAACCAGCAAGCATCGAATCACCAGCACCAACAGAATTAACCACGTGGCCTTTTGGTGCGGCTGAATGATAGATGTGTTCTGGGGAAAGATAGTAAGCCCCGGCACCTGCCATGGAAATCAAGACATGCTTGGCACCAAATTGTTGTAACTTAGCAGCATAACTTAGTAATTCTTCATCATTATGCAAAGTTGTCTTGAACAAGTCTGCTAGCTCATGATGGTTTGGTTTAATCACTAATGGTTTTTTAGCCAAGGTATCTAGTAGAGCTTGGCCAGTAGTATCAATAGCAAATTCTGCACCTTGAGCAACGACTAGATCAATTAATTCTAAGTAAAAATCATTAGTTAATTGGGGGAGTAAGCTCCCAGAAAAAACAACTGTATCACCAGCTTTAACTTGTTCAAACTGACGTTTAAACGCTGTTAATTCTTGTTCAGTTACATGAGGGCCAGCAGCATTCATTTCTGTTTCTTGATCGCTTTTTAGTTTAACGTTGATCCGTGTGTTGTCGGCAATACTTGTAAAGTCAGAATTAATCTGCTCGTTTTTTAAGGTTGTTGTTAAGAACTGACCGGTAAAACCACCCAAGAACCCCCAAGCAGTATTTTGACAATCAAGTTGGTTGAGAATTTTAGAAACGTTAATGCCTTTTCCACCAGCAATGAAGTTGGTATGTTGCAGGCGATTCACTAAGCCTAATTGCAAATGATCTGTTTGCACGACGTAGTCAATTGCCGGATTAACAGTCACTGTATAAATCATGAATCCAGCTCCTTTATATTTTTTTGTTTGAAATGTGTTTTTAATTTTGGTGCTAATGTCCCGGTAACTAATAGATCAACCTGATTAAGATTACCGAAGGTTGCAAAAGCCACTTGTTGAAATTTGGAAACATCGCTTAAAACAACCTTTTTCGTACTACTAGCAATAACGGCTTGCTTAATGTCGGCCTCATCAATATCAGGGGTCATTAGGTCACCTGAGCCAGCGATACCGTTGCTGCCAATGAACGCCAGATCAAAATGAAAATTTGCTAATGCTGACATGGTAGCAGAACCAACTAAAGCTTTAGTAGTGCTTTTTAAATGTCCGCCTGGCAAGAAGACGTGTAGGTTTTGCTCAGAGAGTTTTAAAGCGGTGGTAACACTATTGGTGATGAGATTTAAATCATGAAAACGTGCTAAGTAGGGAATTACTTCTTGAACTGTTGTCCCGGCATCCAAGTAGATCACTTGGCCATCTGCGACAAAATTATCAACAGCATACTTAGCAATCGTTTCTTTTTCACTGCGATGCAGTTGCTCACGATCGTTTTGAGCCTGATCAACAGTTAAATGTGTGATAAGTTGGGCACCACCATGGATTCGTTCTAACAAACCCTGTGCTTCTAATTCGTCTAAGTCGCGGCGAATAGTTGACTCGGAAGCGTCAGTTAAATGTACTAACTCATTTAACTTACAAATACCAGCTTCGTTTAAAGCTTGTAGAATAATTTGATAGCGCTGTGCGGTAAGCATTTACATCACCTCGAAATGATTATAAACGCTACCAAAAAGAAAAACAAGCAAAATCTTCCACAAACAGTCAAAAACAATCAAAAAATAATTAACGCACGATTTTTTGCAGGAAGACAATTAATCATTAACGCGTTTAAAAATAAAGTAAACCAAATAGCTTATTAAAAACTTATTTGTTTGTTTATAGGTTAATCTAAGATTTTTGCGTCAAAATTTGTTATTATAGTGAATGAACTTTTTACTTTTAGTCTTTTCAAACGTAATAACTTAATTTTCAGAAATCTCATTAATTTTTTTCAAAAGAAGAAACTCAGGAGGACAACAATGTTTGTCGATCAAATTAGAATTGAAGTGAAAGCCGGTAAGGGCGGCGATGGTTCAGTTGCTTTTCGTCATGAAAAGTTTGTACCAATGGGCGGCCCATCTGGTGGTGATGGCGGTCGTGGTGGCGATGTCATTTTAGTTGCAGATGAAGGCGTCCGGACTTTATTAGATTTCCGCTACCGGCGTCATTTTAAAGCGGATTCTGGTCAAAACGGCCAAATCAAAGGTATGTACGGCCGTGGTGCTGAAAATACCTATATTAAAGTACCAACCGGCACTAGTGTAACCAACTTTGAAACGGGCGCTTTTTTAGGCGATTTAGTTGAAGATGGTCAAGAATTAGTTGTTGCCAAAGGTGGTCGTGGTGGCCGTGGTAATATTCATTTCAAAACTTCACGTAATACTGCTCCAGAGATTGCCGAAAATGGTGAACCTGGTCAAGAATTAACTTTACAATTGGAATTAAAGATTTTGGCTGATGTTGGGTTAGTCGGCTTCCCTTCAGTTGGGAAATCAACCTTATTATCAGTCGCAACTTCTGCCAAACCTAAAATTGCCGCTTATCATTTTACGACGCTGGTACCAAACTTAGGAATGGTGCAATTAAACGATGGTCGGGATTATGTCATGGCAGATTTACCCGGTTTAATTACGGGTGCTGCTCAAGGTGTCGGCTTAGGTATTCAGTTCTTACGGCATATTGAACGAACACGCGTCATCTTGCACTTAGTTGATATGGATCCCGAAAACGGCCGTGATCCTTGGGAAGATTACCAACAAATTCGTCACGAATTGGAACAATATGATGAAGGTTTGTTGAACCGTCCGGAAATTATTGTGCCAACTAAGATGGATATTGAAGGTTCAGCAGAGCGCTTAGCTGAATTTAAAGAACAATTAGCAGCCAATGTTGACCATGAAGTAACCGTCTTACCAATTTCTAGCATTACACATGATGGTGTTCAGGTATTATTACAAACTGCTGGTGACGTGTTAGAACGTACACCTAAGGCTGTTTTAACTACGCCAGTTGAAACTGATGATGTAACTTACCAATATGATGATTCAAAACGTGACTTTGAAATTACTGAAACAGATGAGCATGTCTTCACAGTTACTGGTGAAAGAATTGAAAAATTTGTCAAGATGACTAATTTAGACCATCAAGATGGTATTATGCGTTTTGCACGAGCCTTGCAAAACTGGGGCATTGAAGAAGCATTACGCGATGCTGGTGCCGAAAATGGCGATACAATTGTCATTGCTGACTTTAGCTTTGACTTTGTTGAATAAGCCACAATTAATTAATGGATAGAATTAGGGTGCAAATTCATGCAACAACCAGTTAAACCTAAGAAAATTAAAAAGCGTTATATTACTGGATTTGATGGCCTACGCGCAATCGGCGTTATTGCAGTCATCTTGTATCATTTGAATCCTGGCATCTTTAAAGGCGGTTTTTTAGGTGTCCCTATTTTCATGGTCATTTCCGGTTATTTAATTACAGATCATTTATTAATAGATGAAACTAAACTTGGTACATTCGATTATAAGAACTTTTGGTTAAGGCGAATTAAGCGCCTGTATCCAACACTGTTAACCATGTTGTTGGCTACATCCGCCTACATTGTCTTATTCCAACGTAACTTGTTGTATCATTTACAGCAAATTGTGGCGACAAACTTACTCTACGTTTATAACTGGTGGCAAATTGCTAACGGCCAATCCTATTTTGAACGTTTTGCTAATAATGAATCACCATTTACGCATTTATGGACTCTGTCGATTGAGGGCCAATTCTACTTATTATGGCCGTTATTGATTATTTTATTACTTAAGTTTAAGCGTAAGCGTGGCACATTATTAGGTGTAACCTTGGGCTTAACGGCTTTTTCTGCTATTTTAATGACGGTTTTATATGCACCTAATGCTGATCCTAGCCGTATTTATTACGGTACGGATACGCGAATGTTTTCGATTTTATTAGGTTGTGCTTTAGCCATTATTTGGCCTAGTAATCGCCTTAAACAAAAGGTTAATCAACAGGTACGTTATTTCCTTGATGGTATGGGTGTAATTGGTTTGTTAGGGATGCTGGTCCTCTTATTAGTATCCAGTGCCCAATCGGCTTTTTTATATCGTGGCGGCATGGTTTTGTTTACGCTGTTTACAGTATTATTAACAGCAGCCGTTGCTCATCCTGGGTCAAATTGGAATCGTATTTTAACGAATCCTGTTTTTAAGTGGTTAGGTTCTCGTAGTTACGGAATTTATTTGTATCAATTCCCAGTAATGATTTTCTTTGAAACTCGTTTTACAGATATTGCGGATCATCAGATCTTATATCCAGTTATTGAAGTTATCTTGATCTTATTGATTAGTGAATTGTCTTATCGTGTTGTTGAAACTAATCTCGGTAAATTAACTTGGCAAGACATTAAAGATATGTTTAGATGGCTTTTCTTGCCTAAGAACTCACGGGCCTTAATGCAGTATCGTGCTATGGTTGGTGTGTTAGCTTTGATTTTTATAACAGGTTCTGTTGGTGTTTTGACAGCATTTGGCGTAACTAATGACAATGCTAATAAATCTGGTGTGGCTACGACCATTAAGGCCAACAAGAAGAAAACGGCTAAACAAAATGAAGCATTAGTGGCTAAGATGAAAGCGGCCAAATCTCAAAGTGAAAAGGCAAAATCTGATAAGTCTTATAGCTTGTCGATTAGCCGTTCTAATTCAATTAGAGATGCACAAATTGGTCAGGATTCTAGCGATGCTGACTTACGCAAGTTAGGCTTAACCAACGCTGAGTTGAAATTAGCTAAGAATCTCTCAATCACTGGTGTGGGCGATTCAGTGATGTTGGGTAGTGCGGAAGGCTATAAGCGGATTTTCCCTAATATGTATTTGGACGCTGATGTTAGTCGGCAATTGTACCAAACTTTACCGATTGTTGATCAAATTGCCGATAAGGGAGCGTTGGCTGATGTTGTATTGCTTGGTTTAGGAACTAACGGTGATTTTACAGCTAATGATCTGAGCAAGATGATGAACAAACTAGGACCTAAACGAAAGATTTATTGGATTAATGCTTATGTACCAACGCGTTCATGGCAAAATGAAGTGAATGAGAAATTAGCGGCAGCTGAGAAGAAATATAAAAACCTCAAGGTGATTGATTGGTACAGCTATGCTAAGAAACACCCTTCTTGGTTTGCTAATGACCATGTCCATCCTAATCCTAAAGGTTCGCCACATTACACAGCGTTTGTGGCAAAAGCTGTTTTAAAGGATCTCTTAAAAGATCAAAAATAAAAGTTATGACAATGAAGGTGAGCGTAGTTAATGGAGATTGAATTTCTTGGAACAGGAGCAGGTGTGCCTGCACGTAATCGTAATGTCACTAGTATCGCTTTGAAGTTATTAGCAGAGCGTAATGAGATTTGGTTATTTGATTGCGGTGAAGGTACGCAACAACAAATTTTGCGCACAACGATTAAACCACGCAAAATTACCAAAATATTTATCACTCATTTACATGGTGATCATATTTTTGGTTTACCTGGTTTTTTAACAAGTCGCTCTAACCAAGGCGGGGATACTGCGCTTGATCTTTACGGACCAGTTGGCATTAAAAAGTATGTTCAAACCTCATTGGCAGTGACTGGTACTCGTTTAAGTTATCGCATTAATTATCATGAAATCACAGAACCTGGGGTCATTTTTAGCGATCACAATATGACGGTTACAGAAATGAAACTTGATCATAGAATCGATAGTTTTGGCTATCGTATTCAAGAGGCAGATTTCTCAGGAGAATTATTAGTTGATAAATTATTAGCAGAACAGGTTCCTTCTGGCCCAATCTATGGTAAATTAAAAGCAGGTGCTGATGTCACATTAGCTGATGGTCGCGTCTTACATGGTCCTGATTATGTTGCGCCAAGTCGTCCTGGTCGAATTGTTGCTATTATGGGTGATACTCGCAAGACAGATCACACGTTACAGTTAGCACAAGATGCCGATGTCCTAGTACATGAGAGTACCTTTGGCCAACATGAAAGTAAGTTAGCGCGGCAATACTATCACTCAACTTCAACGCAAGCAGCGCAAATTGCAAGGTTAGCTAATTGTAAACAATTGTTAATGACACACATCTCTGCACGTTATCTTGGCCGTGCTGCACATCAATTGCAAACTGAAGCACGGGAAATATTCCCTAACAGCAAAGTCGTTAATGATTTTGATATTATTGAGATTCCATTACCAAACGCAATTAAGGAGTGAGGAAAATCATGGTAAATGATTATCGAACTTTAAGAGGCAAAGTGGTTGTGATTACGGGCGCGTCATCAGGAATTGGTCGTGATATTGCTTTGGAATCTGCCAGTCGCGGCGCACGGGTCTTTTTAGTGGCTCGACGGTTAGCTTTGTTGGAAGAGGTTCGGACAGAATGTGCTAACTTGTCCTTAGCTCAAGCAACGGCTATTCAGGCAGATGTCAGTCAGTTAGCAGATATCGAACGCGTTGTTGCTCAGATTAATTCGGAGACTAATCGGGTTGATGTACTAGTTAATGCAGCTGGTTTTGGTGATTTTGAAACTTTTGCGGAGATTCCACTTGAGCGCATTACCAAAATGTTTCGGGTGAATGTTTTAGGTACGATGTTATTAACACGAATGTTGGCACCAATGTTGTTTGAAACCAAGGGACATATTGTCAACATTGGTTCGATGGCTGGTAAAATTCAGACACCTAAATCTGCCGTTTATGCCGCAACTAAAGCAGCAGTGATTGCCTTTTCTAATTCTTTGCGTCTGGAATTAAAGCCGCTAGGGGTTAAGGTGACTACTGTTAATCCGGGACCAGTTGATACTGAATTCTTTGAAACGGCTGATTCTGGTGCTCAATATTTGCAAAAAATTGCTTGGCTATCATTAGATCCAGAAAAATTAGCGTATAAGATTGTAGCTAGTTTTGGTAAGCCAGTTCGCGAAATTAATGCACCTTGGTTTATGGAAGCAGCAGCTAGATTATATCCACTGGCACCAAAGTTGGGCGACTTTCTTGCTGGCACAATAGGTAATCAAAAATAAAGGAGCGAGATGTCATGAAAAAGCAAACGGGTTTTGTATTGGGGTTAATTTTAGCGTTAATTGTCGTTATTTTTGCGATTATGAATGTGGAAACCATTGCGATTAATTTTGGGTTTGCCAAAGTTGAATTGCCTTTGATTTTAATTTTATTAATTTGCTTAGTTTTAGGTGCTTTAATTGCTGTGTTACTTTCAACTGGCACAACCATGAGCTTGAAACGTCAGGCTAAGCAAACACAAAAGGAATTAGCAACGCTTAAAGAAAATCAACAAGAACAAATTGCAGCAGCAGTAACTAAAGCACAAGCTGATGCGCAAACTCAAATTGAATCACAATCCAAAACAATCAGTGAATTACAAGAGCAATTGGCACAATTACAAAATGATCAACCAACTGCATAAATTCCTTTGACATTTGCGACTTTTTATTGGATGATAGATCATAGTCAGTCTAAGGAATAGCAAAGATTTCCCTTGCGTTACCATAGTATTGATAGTATTATAGTTAGGTGAACAAAAAAGCTTTCTAGCTTTTAAGTTGCTTTAACTGAAATAATAGTTTTCTGAAAAGGAGTTTTTAACATGGCTGTACCTGCACGTCGTACTTCAAAGCAAAAGAAACGCCAACGTCGCGGACATATCAAATTGCAAACACCTAATTTACAATTCGATGCTGCTAATGGCGAATACCGTTTAAGCCATCATGTTTCACCAAAAGGCTTTTACAAGGGCGCTCAAGTTCTTAAAAAAGAAGAACAAGAAGCTAAATAATTCGGTATCTTAATCTCATTTGCGCAAATGAGAGCTGAACATTTTTGTTCGGCTTTTTTTTGTGCTCAAAAATTGATAAATCCTGATTTAATTGAAACCAAGATCAGTCGGCCAACTCATAAGTTATTCAGTTGATGATAATGAATTGAAGTAACTTTATCTAGTATTAGTAATTATGTGTTAAAATGTTAATAGTGAGGTGGCTCAAATGGAAAACAAACAATTTACAGACTACTTAAAACAGATTCAACTTTTATCAATTCCCCGTTGGAGTGAACTACCTAAGTTTGATCTTTATATGGATCAAGTGGTTAGTTATATTAACCAAATGCTGGAACCACTAGAATTTGATGCAGTGACACCAGCAATGATTAATAATTACGTTAAATCTGGTCTGTTAGCACCACCGATTAAGAAAAAGTATGGTCAAGAGCAAATTGCTAGTTTAGTGGTTATTGCTATTTTAAAGAGTGTTTTTGCAATTTCAGATATTAAAGCAGCGTTTATTTTAATTACTCAGTCTAAAGCTAAAGGGCAGGGTTATGATTATTTCGTGACGATCTTCCTTAAGACAATTCATGATGTGATTGGTGATTTCCAACAAGAAGTCGTAATTAGTCAACCTACTAAAGACAATATTGTGGTTGAAGCTAGTAATTTAGTTAAACTAGCTTGCAGTACAGTTGTGCAACGGATTATTGTCTTAAAATTACTAGAGAAGTTGGAAACACAGCAAGGAACAAAAGAGGGCTAATTTTGAAATTAACAATTTTGTCAACGAGTGATACACATGGTTATCTATTGCCAACAGATTATCGTGATCGTCAATTAGATGCCAATTTTGGGTTAACTAAAGCCGCAACTGTGATTAATCGAGAAAAAGCCGCAGCAACTGGTCCGGTTTTGGTGATTGAGAACGGCGACTTTTTACAAGGCTCAGCATTTGCCTACTATCAAGCTAAAGTTGCACAACAGTACACAGGCATGACTTCAGTTTATAATAGTTTGCCTTATCAAGTGGGTATTGTCGGTAATCATGAATTTAACTATGGCAAAGATTATTTAACCAATGCAATTAAATCAAGTACCCGACACTTTTTGTGTGCCAATATTTTAAACGATGATGGCACCCCCGCTTTTGGCGATCCATATGAAATTTTTGAGCTTGAGGGTTTGAAAGTTGCGGTTTTAGGCTTAACAACACAATATATTCCTCATTGGGAATCACCTGAACATTTGACTGGTTTGCACTTTACATCAGCATTAGCCGCTGCCAAAAAGTATGTTCCTGAATTGCGACAACAAGCGGATATTGTCGTTGTGGCTTATCATGGTGGTTTTGAACGCGATATTGAAGGCGGCAAGCCAACGGAAGCTTTAACTGGCGAAAATGAGGGCTATCAATTATTGACCGAAGTTCTAGGTATTGATGCGTTAGTAACTGGGCACCAACATCGGGAAATTGCGACGGTTCATCAAGGTATTCCCACGACTCAACCTGGTTCTAAGGCAGCATATGTTGGTAAGATTACCTTAACGCTGGCTGATGATAAAAGTGTACTAGCAGCCGACGCTGAATTGTTGAGCACGGCAGCAGCTGCTTCTACTGAAGATTTAACAACAGCTTTATTGGCAGATAATGAAAATGTTGAAGATTGGTTAGATCAACCTTTAGGAACGACTGAGGGCGACTTAACGATTACGGACCCTTTTGCTGTTCGGCTAAAACCGCATCCATATATTCAATTTGTTCAAGATGTTCAACGCGCCGCGACTAATACTAAAATTTCAGGTACAGCGTTATTTAATAATGATGGGCAAGGATTCGGCTCGACGATTACTTTTAGATCGGTTTTAACCAACTATATTTATCCCAATACTTTAGCCGTTGTGCATTTAAGTGGGGCTGATTTACGCGCTGCATTGGAGCAATCTGCTAATTATTTTGCTTTAACTGCCGATGGTGAAATTGGTGTTAATCCTAAGTTTGAACGACCTAAACCACAACACTATAATTACGATATGTATGCGGGTATTCATTACATCATTGATGTTGCACAACCTCAAGGTCAGCGCATTACTGAATTAACTTATGCTGGACAGCCAATTCAAGCGAGTGATCAGTTGGAAGTTGTCGTTAACCAATATCGCGCTGTTGGTGGTGGTAATTATCAAATGTTTACTGCAGATAAAATTGTACGTGAAGTTACTGAAGACATGACCGAAATTATCGCTGATTATTTAAGAGAACATCCGGTGGTTAAAGCGGAGACAGAACAGAATTTCCGAGTCATTAACTCATCCAGTAATTCAATTGTTGATTAAAGTTAGTGACTTTTTTCGTGATATTGATCAATAAACACCACTTCGAATAAAATCGAGGTGGTGTTTTATTATCTAAATTAAAGGTAGAAAATACAATTTACTGTTAGAATAAGTTTTGTTAGCGCTAAAATTGGTATATACCTTTTTCCTAGACCAAAAAATTCTTTGAATAAAAAAAGAGTGTTTTTAATCACAATTTTAGTCTAGACCAATCGCTAGACCCCTTGATACTATTGATAAACCGCTTTAATAGCGTTATAGTAGTTGAGCAATTAAATAATTTTATAGGGGTGTTTCACAATGAAGTCATATCTTCAACGTATGGGACGTTCACTGCAACTTCCCGTCGCAGTTTTACCTGCGGCCTCATTGCTTGTTGGTATCGGTAACTGGTGGGCTTCGGCTAATCCAGGTGCTGTCTCTGCTTTCTTGCAAGCAGGCGGTAATGCCATTCTGGGCCAATTAGCGTTATTATTCGCCGTTGGTTTAGCATTAGGCATGTCTAAGGACAAAGATGGTTCAGCAGCCTTAGCTGGTGTTGTTGCTTACTTTGTTCCCGTTTCAATTTTATCACCTGCCTCTGTAGCAACTTTGAAGGGTATCAAAGAAACTGCAGTGGATCCAGCATTTAGTCATATTGCTGGAAATGTGTTTATTGGTATTATTGCTGGTTTAATCGCAGCAGCATTATATAATCGTTTCCATGAAACAAAATTACCAATGGCTTTATCATTCTTTAGTGGTAAACGCTTAGTACCAATTATGGCTTCAATCGTCATGTTAGGTGTAACAATCATTTTAATGTTTGTTTGGCCGCCAGTTTATGAAGCTTTAGTTACTTTTGGTAAGACTTTCGTTGGTATGGGCGCTGTTGGTGCCGGTATCTACGGTTTCTTCAACCGTTTGTTAATTCCAACTGGTTTACACCAAGCTTTGAACTCTGTTTTCTGGTTTGATGTTGCTGGTATTAACGATATTGGTAAATTCTTGGCTTCTCAAGGTACTAAAGGTATCACTGGTATGTATCAAGCTGGTTTCTTCCCAGTTATGATGTTTGGTTTACCAGCAGGTGCTTACGCAATTTATCGTAATGCTCGTCCTGAAAAGAAAAAAGTCACAGCTTCATTAATGATGGCTGGCGCTTTTGCTGCCTTCTTTACAGGTGTTACTGAACCACTTGAATTCTCATTCATGTTTGTTGCTTGGCCACTTTATGTGATCCATGCAGTTTTCACTGGTTTATCATTAGCTTTTGCCGCATTTATGCACTGGACAGCCGGTTTTGCATTTAGTGCTGGTTTAGTTGACTTCATCTTAAGTTTCAAGAACCCAATTGCTAACCAACCTTACATGTTAATTGTTCAAGGCTTAGTAATGGCAGTTATTTACTACTTCGGTTTTGATTTTGCTATTAAGAAGTTCCACCTAATGACACCAGGCCGTGAAGAAGATACTGACAACGGTGCTGACGACGATGTTGAAATTGCCACAGATGCTTCTGATGACAAATATATGATCCAAGCTAAGAAGATTTATGCAGCTATTGGTGGTAGTGATAACATTACAAATATCGATAATTGTACAACTCGTTTACGTTTACAATTAAAAGATACTGGCTCAATCAACCAAAAAGCTATTAAATCTGCTGGTGCAATGGGCATTAACGTTCTAGATGCAACTAATTTACAAATTATTATTGGTACTGAAGTTCAATTTACAGCTGATGCATTGGCAAAACTTTACACAGCTAAAGCACCAATTACTGATGTTAAAGGTGCTAGCGCAACTGAAGCACCAGAAGAAACTGTAGCTAATGTTAATTCAGGTGCTACGGATGAATTCTATAGTGTTGTTGATGGTGAACTACTTGATATTGAAGAAGTTAGTGATCCAACTTTCGCACAAAAAATGATTGGTGATGGCTTCGCAGTTGAACCAGTTAACGGTCACATCGTGGCACCAGTTAGCGGTGAAATTACAACTATCTTCCCAACTAAACATGCTTTAGGTATTAAGACAAGCAATGGCTTGGAAGTTCTAGTTCATATGGGCTTAGATACTGTTGAACTTGAAGGTAAACCATTTACTGTTCATGTTGCTGAAGGTCAAGTCGTTGAACACGGCGATGATTTAGCTGATGTTGATTTGGACGCCATTAAAGATGCTGGTAAGATGCCAACTATGTTAGTTGTTATTACAAACATGGCTGCTGTTTCTTACATGAAAGCTGAAAAGGGCGGACGTCAAGTTGCTGCTGATGAAGAAGTTTTAAAAGCAACAATTAAATAAAGCTGAACTAGATTGGTTAATTAACTAATCTTCAACATTAAAGACACTCATTTGCTTATGCAGATGAGTGTCTTTTTTGTGCTTATTTAGTGATTGGGTTAGAACGAAAAATAGTGTTTAGATTAAATCTTTTTCTTCGTGCCTCCGGAAAATACGCTGGTGGAACGCTGCGAGTTTGATTTGAGCCAAATTAAAACCAATTTGTTTCAAATACAAGCTTTATTGTAAGTGGCACAGCCACTTACAATAATTCCGCGGCTGACCACGGTTTTTCATTGGCACAACAATATGGATATTCTTTGTACTAAATTTAGCTTGTTTTCGGTTAGAAGTCGATTATTAAAAACGAAAAAAATAAGTGTCAGATGTTTTTTAACATCTAGACACTTATTTTAATTGTTTTTTGATTCATCATCACTCGCTGGTTCAGTACCCTTCATAATTTCGGGAACGAAATTAAGAATTAAACCAAAGATGGCAAAGACAACGACACTTAAGCCAATATTAACGGCATTTTGATCCAACTTTGCGCCAATGAATCCGGCAATAATTCCCAGAATGATCGCCCAAACGACAACAACGACACGTTTCATGGTTAAACCTTCTTTCACTTGCACAATGATTTTAGCATAAAAACAAGCAAACGGCCAACAAACTTACTAATATTTTTAGGAGAGTTTAGTTAAATGACTGACCGCTCAAATCAAGGTTCACAGGTATTTTGCGACCGTGGCGGACAGGCTTCTGCTATAATAATGATGTAGGGAGGCATATTCATGACGTTTGTTAATTTGCAGGTGCGCAGTTGCTTTAGTTTATTACAAAGTTCGAATAAGATTGATGATTTAGTGAAGCAGGCGCAAGAAATGGGCTATGATGCATTGGCCTTGACTGATTTGAATACAATGTATGGCGTTGTTCATTTCTTTCGTGCTGCTAAAGCTGCACAGATTAAGCCAATCATTGGCTTAACGCTGCAATTATCTGGCCTCATGACGACAGATCATCAGTACGAAGTTATTTTACTCGCACAAGATAATCAAGGTTATCATGACTTGTTTAAAATTTCTTCGTTAAAAATGACGCAGGAACAATTAAGTTGGTCAGATATAGCACTATATTTAAAGCATCTTATCGTGATTATGCCACCACAAACAGGTGAAACTAAGGCCTTATTAGTCGCTGAAACAACAGCACAACATGCTTGGCAGGAACAATTAGTACAGTATCTGCCAGACGCGGTTGAGCGTTTCTGTGTGGGGATTTCAACGCGGCAATCATCACGGACCAGTCAACAACAGATTGAAGCATTGGCACAGGAGTTGAATTACCCGTTAGTTGCCTTAGATGATGTGCGCTATTTAAAAGCCAGGGATGCTTTTGCTAACGAAGTGTTAGCAGCTATTGATGCTGGCGAGCAAATTGAAGCGCCAGTTGTTCGTGCACAACAGCAGGGGACTTTTTATCTTGATACACCAGACCAAGTACAAGCCCGCTTTGAACGTGCTGGGTTAAAAGATGCAGCGGCAATGACGGCCACTATTGCTGACCGTTGCCAGGTGGAACTGGAATTCAAACGTGCTCAATTGCCTCATTTTGCTGTACCTGAAGATGTTAACGCTGAACAATATTTACGAGGTTTAGCACAAGCTGGTCTTAAACGACGCTTGTCAGATCAAGTGCCGCCAGCATATCAGCAAAGGTTGAATCGAGAATTAAAGATTATTAATTCAATGGGCTTCGCTGATTATTTCCTAATTGTTTGGGATGTGGTTCGCTATGCCCACCAACAGAAAATTATGACGGGTCCTGGTCGTGGCTCGGCAGCCGGTTCGTTAGTTGCTTATACTTTAGGCATTACAGAAGTTGATCCCTTAAAATATCATTTACTGTTTGAACGTTTTTTAAATCCAGATCGTGTCAGCATGCCGGATATTGACTTGGATATTCCTGATGATCGTCGTGATGAACTGATTGAATATATGCATGATCGTTATGGTGACACCCATATGGCACAGATTATCACGTTTGGTACAATGGCAGCCAAACAAGCCTTGCGTGATGTGGGACGAACTTTTAACTTAATGCGAAGTGAAATGAGTGAATGGTCACGATCAATCCCTAATCAATTAAATATCACGTTACGAGTTGCTTATCAACAGTCTGAAGGTCTTAAGAATTTAGTAGCAGCTAGCGAATTAAATAAACTACTTTTTAAAACGGCTTTGGCAATTGAGGGACTACCCCGGCATTATTCTACCCATGCGGCGGGGATTGTTTTAGGCGAACGAGCTTTAACTGACACAGTACCCGTTCAAAATGGTAGTGATGGGATTAAATTAACGCAGTTGCCTAAAGGTGACGTTGAAGCATTAGGCTTGTTAAAGATGGACTTTTTAGGGTTACGTAATTTAACTATTCTCGATAAAACCGTTCAAGCCATTCGTGAACATTATCCTGAGCAACAAGATTTTGATCCGCGTAAAATTGATTTGGCAGATCAAAAAACACTGCAACTTTTTCAAAAAGGTGATACCGATGGTGTTTTCCAGTTTGAATCCAGTGGTATTCGCAATGTTTTAATCAAGTTAAAACCAACGAGCTTTGACGATATTGTTGCGACTAACGCCTTATATCGCCCAGGTCCAATGGAAAACATTCCCACATTTATCGCTCGTAAAAATGGCCAGGAAAAAGTAGCTTATCCAGTGCCAGAATTGGCTAATACTTTAGGCGATACTTATGGTGTATTGGTTTATCAGGAACAAGTGATGCAAGTTGCCGTTGAAATGGGCGGCTTTACAATGGGTCAAGCTGATATTCTTCGCCGTGCTGTTAGTAAAAAGAAGAAGGCAGATTTAGATAATGCCCGGGAAAGTTTTATTGCCGGTGCACAAAAGCAAGGTTACTCAACTGATGTTGCGATGACGGTTTATGATTATATCGAACGCTTTGCTAACTATGGCTTTAATAAGTCCCATGCCGTTGCTTATAGTATGGTTGCCTTTTGGTTAGCCTACTTGAAAGTCCATTTTCCGGCAGAATTTTTCTTATCACTACTCAATGCCAATTTAAATAATGAACGTAAGACGGCAGCGTATTTGCAAGAACTGCGTAACCGCAAAATTGAAGTTGCCGGTCCGGATATTAATTTAAGTCAAACGGCTTTTACATTGCATGATGGAATCGTTCGCTTTGGTTTTGAAGTTATTAAGGGAATTCGTCGTGACTTTATTCATGCCTTACTGGATGAACGTCAGGCTAATGGACGTTATCAAGATTTAAATGATTTTTTGAAACGACAAACATCTAGATTTTTGAAGTTAGAACCGATTATGACGTTGGCCAAGGTTGGCTGCTTTGATAGTTTTGATCAGAATCGCAAACAAGTCGTAACTAATGTTGAGAATCTAATCGAAAGTTTACAATTATCTGGTGATAGTGTGCCGTTATTTGATGTTTTGGCACCAAAAGTTGAGCAAGTTGCTGATTATAGTCAACAAGAACGGCTAGAATTAGAAAAGGAATTACTCGGAGTTTATGTTTCTGGTCATCCACTTTCGGGGTATCAACAGACCTTTAGCCGTGAACAGGTCACAACAATTCAACGCTTGACTAATCAACCGGCTACTTTATTAGTTTATATTCATCATGTTAAGGTGATTCGAACTAAGCGAGGTGAGCAAATGGCCTTTGTTAGTGCGGAAGATTTAACTGATGATATTGAAATTACTGTTTTTCCGCGTGCTTTTCATCATGCTGCGCCATTTTTAGCAGCGGGTAAGGTGATTTTAGTTAAGGGTAAACTTGATCAACGCGCTAATCGCGATCAGAAACGCCCATTTATTGCTGATACGATTGAAGAAACACAACCGGACCAAAAGGTAGCCACGCTTTATTTGCAAATTTCAACTGAAAAAGATCAATTGGAAGTTCGCGATCAAATGAAAAATATTTTATTAGCTCATCATGGTTTTTCACCGGTGATTGTTCATTTTGTTACGGGACAGCGCACTATTAAATTATCACAACGTTATCAAGTTCAAGTAAGTGGCGATTTAATTGCGCAATTGGCTGAGTTGTTAGGCTCTGAAAATGTGGTGGCTAAGCAGTAATTTAGTTTTTTTTCTGAAAATTGGTTTTTAATGCTAATATTAGCAGACAATTTTCTGTAAAGGTGGTAGTATTGTTATGGTCAGGTTAGGCCTAATGCATAACCGTTACTAACTAGATTCCTCGTTACATTGGTATAAATAACATTCGATTGAATTGGTATAGCTCAATGTAAATGGAGAAAACAAGATTGGATTAGTTTTTTTAAGTATTGGTTAGCGTATAGCTATGATTAGTGCTTGACAATGAGATATGATTAATCTGAGGTGAAGAAATGAAAAAGATCGGTATTTTGACAAGTGGCGGCGATGCTCCAGGTATGAACGCTGCTGTTCGTGCCGTTGCGTTACGTGCATTTGATGAAGGTCTCGAAGTTTACGGGATTAATTATGGTTTTGCCGGCTTAGTTGCAGGCGATATTTTCCCATTAACTCGCGAAGTTTTGTCTGACAAGATTTCACGTGGTGGCACATTCTTATATTCTGCTCGTTATCCTGAATTTGCTCAGGTAGAGGGACAATTAAAGGGAATTGAACAACTCAAAAAGTTTGGTATTGAAGCTTTAGTAGTTGTTGGTGGTGACGGTTCTTACCATGGTGCTTTACGTTTGACTGAACATGGCTATAATGCTGTTGGTTTGCCAGGTACAATTGATAATGATGTGCCTTATACAGACTTTACCATTGGTTTTGACACGGCTTTAACGACTGCTGTTGATGCTATTGATAAGATTCGCGATACAGCGACAAGTCATCAACGTGTCTTTGTTGTTGAAGTAATGGGCCGTGGCGCCGGCGACTTAGCTTTATGGGCTGGTGTTGCAGCTGGTGCAGAAGCAATTGTCGTTCCTGAAGAAGATTACGATATTGATGCTATTGCTAAACAACTTGAAACTTATCGTGAAGCCGGTCATGACAATGCCGTTATCGTCATTGCTGAAGGTGTCATGAGTGCTCAAGAATTCAAAGCTGAATTAGACAAACATGGCGACTTTGATTCACGCGCAACAACAATTGGTCACGTTCAACGTGGTGGTTCACCAACTGCCCGTGATCGTGTTCTAGCTAGCAAGATGGGTAATTATGCCGTTGAATTGTTATTAGCTGGTAAAGGCGGTTTGGCTGTTGGTATCGAAAATAACCAAATTACTGAACATGCAATGGAAGATTTATTCGACGAAAAACATCATGCTGATTTAAGTCTTTATGATATGAACAATAAGTTTAATCAAAAGGATTAATCATCAGAAAAACTAGTTGTTATAATTTTAATATGGTAAAATGATATTGAATTGTCTTTAAAAAAATATGTGAGGAGCGTTTTTTTACATGAAAAAGACCAAGATTGTTTCTACACTTGGACCTGCAAGTAATTCTACAGATACTATCGTTAAGTTAATTGAAGCTGGTGCAAACGTATTCCGCTTTAACTTTTCTCATGGTGACCATGAAGAACATTTAAGCCGGATGAACATGGTTCGCGAAGCTGAAAAGATTACTGGTAAATTAGTTGGTATCGTTCTTGATACTAAGGGTGCTGAAATCCGTACAACTGACCAAGAAGGCGGTAAGTTTATCGCTAAGACTGGTGATGTTATTCGTATTTCAATGGATCCTACTGTTATTGGTAACCCAGAAAAGATCGCAGTTACTTATCCTGGTCTTTATGACGATACACATGTTGGTGGACATGTCTTGATCGATGATGGTTTAGTTGACCTTAAGATCACTGCTAAAGACGAAGCTAACAAAGAATTAGTTACCGAAGTTCAAAACGAAGGTAAGATTGGTTCTAAGAAGGGTGTTAACGCTCCTGGCGTTGAAATCCGTCTCCCAGGTATTACTGAAAAAGACGCTGATGATATTCGTTTCGGTTGCGACAACGATATCAACTTTATTTCTGCAAGTTTTGTTCGTAAAGCTCAAGACGTTCTTGATATTCGCGAAATTCTTGAAGAAAAGAACTCAACAAACGTTAAGATCTTCCCTAAGATCGAATCACAAGAAGGTATCGATAACATCGATGACATTCTTAAAGTTTCTGATGGTTTGATGATTGCTCGTGGTGACATGGGTGTTGAAATTCCATTCGAAAACGTACCATTTGTTCAAAAAGCTTTGATCCAAAAATGCAATGCTTTAGGCAAACCAGTTATTACTGCAACACAAATGCTTGATTCAATGCAAGAAAACCCACGTCCTACACGTGCCGAAGTTACCGACGTTGCTAACTCAGTAATGGATGGTACTGATGCTACAATGCTTTCTGGCGAAAGTGCTAACGGTGACTACCCAGTAGAATCTGTTGCAACTATGGCTCGTATTGACGAACGTACTGAAGAAGAAATGAAGAAACGCAACACTTTAGCATTACAACGTTTCGAAGAATACAAGGGTTCAAATGCCACTGAATCAATTGGCGAATCTGTTGTACGTACTGCTGAAGAATTACACGTTAGTGCAATTGTTGTTGCTACTTCATCAGGCTATTCAGCTCGTATGATTTCTAAATATCGTCCAAATGCAAACATCTTAGCTGTTACATTTGACGAAAAAGTACAACGTAGCTTAACTGTTACTTGGGGCGTTACACCAGTATTGGCTGACAAGCCTGAATCAACTGATGAAATGTTCGAAATTGCTGCTCAAAAAGCCCAAGATCTTGGTTTCGCTAAAGAAGGCGATTTGATCTTGATCGTTGCCGGCGTTCCTGTTGGTGAAGCTGGTACAACTAACTTGATGAAGGTCCAATTAATTGGTTCTAAGTTAGCTCAAGGCCAAGGTGTTGGCGACGAAACTGTTGTTGGCAAAGCTATTGTTGCAAACAGTGCTAAAGAAGCAGTAGACAAAGCTACTGAAGGTAGTGTTCTTGTTGTTAAGACAACTGACAAAGACTACTTACCTGCAATCGAAAAGGCAAGTGCAATCGTTGTTGAAACAGGCGGTTTAACTTCACACGCTGCAGTTGTTGGTATTGCAATGGGCATTCCTGTTGTTGTTGGCGCTGCTGACGCAACTTCACTTGTTAAAGATGGTGAATTGATCACTGTTGACTCACGTCGTGGTATTATCTACCGTGGTGCTTCTAACTCACTTTAATCTTTAATTAATTACAGTTAATTGTAATAAAAAGAACCTGTCGTTTTTAAAACGATGGGTTCTTTTTTGTTATGTTAAATTTCAGACGTTATATTTTTTATTATCAAATAGTAATTAAAACATTATGAAAAACTTCGATTGGCGTTATAATCAAACATATGAATATCAATTTTTTTCACAAATCAATATGGTGAGTTGCTGGCAACATATACAGAAACCTTGATTTTTGGTACAATGAGCGTATAGTTCATTTACTGGAAGCAGGTGAACCATTTTTGGAGAGTTGGCTTTTTCTGGGCTTAGTTTTGGCAGTCGCCTTACTTAGTCAAAATCATTCATTAATTATTGCGGCGGTAGTGGTGTTAGTGATTAAATTGTTACCTCAGTCAGATCGATTATTTAATTTGATTGACGCACAAGGTATCAATTGGGGCGTGACCATCATTTCTATCGCTATTTTAGTGCCAATTGCAACAGGAAAAATTGGCTTTCACGACTTATTAAATGCTTTTAAAACGCCTGCCGGGTACATCGCTGTTTTTTGTGGCATACTAGTTGCAGTGTTGTCTGCCCGTGGTGTTGGTTTATTAGCACAAAGCCCAGAAATTACAGTGGCTTTAGTATTTGGTACGATTGTGGGCGTCGTCGTCTTTAGAGGGATTGCTGCCGGCCCCGTCATTGCATCAGGTATGACTTATATTTTATTAATGTTAGTAAATTCGGTAATTAACCGATTGTGAGGTAAAAATGATAAATTCAGGTACGATAATAACAGCAACAATTAGTGATCAAAATGATGATCATGAATTTTTTGCACAGGTTGATGGACAAACATTACATGTGCACAGTAAAAAAGAAGATTGGCATTTAAAAGATGAAATAACTGGGTTTGTTTACGAAAATATGAAAAACCAATGGGTGATTACCACAGAAATACCAGCGGTTGGTTTTGATCGCTTTTCGTTTGGGACAGTTGTTGATGTTCGGCGTGATTTAGGCGTCTTTGTCGATATTGGCTTGCCTGACAAAGATATTGTTTTGTCACTGGATGACTTGCCATTACAGCATGAATTATGGCCTCAAAAAGACGATCGCCTAATGGTTGGTTTAAAAGTTGACCATAAGAATCGCTTGTGGGCACAATTGGCTAATGATGATTTATTTAAAGCTATCGGTCATTTTTCAGCTAGTTTTGAACGTAATGAAACAGTTAATGGTACTGTTTATCTAACTAAACGAGTTGGCTCCTTCTTATTGTTAGACGATTATCGACTAGGCTTTGTTCATGAAAGTGAACGCGAAGATGAACCGCATTTAGGTCAAAAGGTTAGCGGTCGTGTGATTGGTCGCATGCAAGATGGCCGCTTGTCAGTAAGTTTGCGTCCCTTTGCATTTGTCGAGATCGAAGATGATGCCAAAATGTTAATGGCTGTTTTACAACAAAGTCCGCAACATTCATTTATTTATCATGATAAGAGTGATCCTGCTGAAATTAAGAGTTATTTTGGTATTAGCAAGGGTGCCTTCAAACGGGCTTTAGGTAATTTATTAAAGCATCGTTTAATTACCACTGATGTTAATGGGACAAAATTAACAGACAAAGGCTTGGAATATCGTGAATAATGCGTTAAACGATTATTTACGATCTTTAACAATTGAACAAGGCTTAGCAGAAAATAGCATTGCCAGTTATCGACGCGATTTGGTTCATTATATTAATTGGTTACAGGCTCAGAAGCTCGATCAATTTACAGAAGATTCAGATATGATTAGTTTATATTTGAATCAATTAGTAATTGAAAAAAAAGCCGAAGCTAGTCGCATGCGGGCTGTTTCAAGTCTGCGTCATTTTTACCGTTGGCTGTTAGCTCATGGGGTTATTCAGCATAATCCGATGGAGACCATTCCGTCACCTAAACGAGGTCAACATTTACCAGTTGCTTTAACCATGACTGAGGTTGAACAATTATTAGCCGCACCTAATGTCAATAAACCCTTAGGCTTACGCGATCGGGCTATTTTAGAGGTTATGTATGCAACAGGGTTGCGGGTGAGTGAATTAGTTCATCTGCAATTGTCGGATTTACATCTGGAAATGAAATTAATTCAGACGATTGGTAAAGGCAACAAAGAACGATTATTGCCAATAGGGGATGTAGCGATTGATTATTTGCAGCGCTATTTGACAGACAGTCGGCCCCAATTAATTCGCTCTCAACATTATGAAAGTACATTGTTTTTAAACTTTCACGGGCAAGGTTTATCACGTCAGGCAATTTGGAAAATGATTAAGAAATACATTAGTCAAGTGGGCATTGATAAAGATGTGACACCTCATACTTTGCGGCATTCTTTTGCCACCCATTTATTAGAAAATGGTGCCGATTTACGAATTGTTCAAGAGTTATTAGGTCATAGTGATATTTCAACGACACAAATTTACACGCACATTACTCAACAGCGGTTATTAGATGTTTATCAAAAGTCGCATCCTCGCGATTAAGCGGGTCAAGCACAATGGAGGCATTACATGTTAGTGAAGTATAAACAGGATTATCAAAAAATTGCACTGGGGTTATTATCTTATACACCAGATTTGAAAAATTTTGAGCGCCTGTCTGCAGAACTTCAATCCTATAACGCAGAAGACAACTTACAACTTTACCTTTGGAAGAATCATCAAGGTGACTTTGTCGGTATTTGTGGTGTGGAACTGGATGATACTTTTGTTTTATTGCGTCATTTAGCCTTTACGCCGGATTATCGTAATCAAGAGAGTCAGTTTGCAGTTTTGGATGCATTAGCTGACACGTATACTGACAAACGTATTATGGCCCCGATGAGTATGAGTGATTTATTAACGAGTTGGGAACAGCATCACAGTCAAGAACAGCGTGATGAGGATTAAATATGGCAGCAGAGTTACAGCTTAAGTTAACTAAATTTGCTGGGCCATTAGACTTATTGCTTCATTTGATTAAAACACAAGAAATTGATATTTATGATATCCCAATTGCACAAATTACTGATCAGTATTTAACCTACCTCAATGAAATGGAACAATTAGCTTTAGATGTGGCCGGTGAATATTTAGTAATGGCGTCCACTTTAATGGCCATTAAAAGCCGTTTATTATTGCCCCAGTCAAAAGTTGAACAACTTGATCAAGGCAATGTTGAACCTGAAGATCCACGCCAAGCCTTAGTTGATCAATTGCTGGCTTATCAGACTTATCAAGAAGTTAGTCATTATTTAGGTCAAAAGGCACAACAGCGGGCCCGTTATTTCACAAAAGAAATGAGTGCTTTGCCTAAACAACCAGTACAACCTTTGCCTAAAGATTTAGTTACCACAACTGAAATGGCGGCGGCATTGGCCCACCTTTTGAATCAACAGGCTCAAGATCAGGCCTTTGTTAATCAAACTATTGATCGAGATGTTTTTTCAATTGAAGAAGCACAGGATTGGGTTAAGCAACAAGTTTTGGCAGCGGGTCCTCAGCAACTTAAATTTACAGCATTGTTACAAACACCAGTTAGTCGTGAACAGGTGATTATTTTGTTTCTTGCCTGTCTAGAGTTAATGAAGAACAAAGTGATTACTTGTTTTCAGGCAACTAAAGATGATGAAATTCTTGTCAGTGGGGAGGTAGTCGCTTGATTCAGTATCAAGGTGAAATTGAAAGTATCTTGTATACGTTAGGTGATGAAGGTATTTCACTTAAAAATTTAGCGGCCATTTTAGGCATTCACGTTAGTGCCTTGCGTCAGTTGTTAGCTGAATTAACAGAGTTCTATGAAAGTCATGATGGCGGTTTAACATTAATTCATCATCATGATACTTATCAACTTGCGACTAAACCTAAATTTGCTCCGATTCTTCATCAGTATTTCAGTGAACACCAACCAACAAGTTTAAGCCAAGCTGCCCTAGAAACCATGGCGATTGTTGCCTACCAACAACCAGTTACGCGTATTGAAATTGACCAAATTCGTGGTGTTCATAGCTCAGGAGCTTTACAAACCTTAGTTGCCCGACAAATGATTCAAGAAACTGGTCGTAAAGAGGTAGCCGGACGACCAATTCTTTATGGGACGACTGATTATTTTCTCAATTATTTTGGGTTAGATTCATTAGATGAATTACCAGAACTGACAGAATTTAATGCCGGTCAATATGATGCAAGTGGCAATTTAGATTTATTTTTTAAAGATAGACAACCAGAAACAACAGAGGAAGAGGAGCTAATAGATGAAACCGACACAGACTGAGCAACGCCTGCAAAAAGTTATTGCCAATGCTGGCGTAACTTCACGTCGTAAAGCAGAAGAATTAATTAAAACCGGTCGAGTGACCGTTAACGGTGAGATTGTCCGCGAATTAGGTACTAAAGTTGATCCGAAAGTAAAAATTGAAGTTGATGGGGTTCCCATTGATAAACATCAAAAGACCGTCACTTATGCTTTTTATAAGCCACGTGGTGTTATTTCAGCAGTTAGCGATGATAAACATCGTAAAGTCGTGACTGATTATTTTGCTGATAAGGATCTCCGTTTATACCCAATTGGACGGTTAGATTATGATACGTCAGGTTTATTATTAGTTACTAATGATGGTGAATTGGCCAACTTATTGATGCATCCTAAATTCCGAATTGATAAAACTTATTACGCCAAAGTGGAAGGTATTCCAAATGCACAGGCATTAAAAAAATTGCGTGAAGGGGTCTCAATTCACGGTCGTAAAACCGCACCAGCTAAGGTGTGGATTGAAAATCGGAATCAAGCTAAAAATACGGCTTTGGTGGGCTTAACAATTCATGAAGGTATGAATCATCAAGTTAAGTTAATGCTCCGTGATGTGGGTCACTCGGTGATGAAGTTAAAGCGTGAGCAAGTTGCTTTTATTGATTTGAGTGGGTTGCAACCTGGTGAAGCACGCCGTTTAAGCAACAGTGAAGTTGAACGTTTGCTAGAATTGGCTCGTGGTCAGAATAAGTCACGTTAACAATGAAAGCGCGAATAACTTCAGTTGCCAATTAAGCATTGCTTTGCTATAGTTAAAATGTAATTAAATATTTGGTTTGTCTTCAGGGCAGGGTGTAATTCCCGACCGGCGGTAAAGTCCGCGACCTACAGCGATGTAGTTGAATTGGTGTAATTCCAATACCGATAGTATAGTCTAGATGAAAGAAGACAGTCTTATTTGCGTAGACAATTTGACTGTTAGTCCCTGACTAGCAGTTTTTTTGTGACCAAATTTATTTGGTTGAACGGCGAAATTAACCAAGTCGTGATTCAAACAAATAATTAAGATAAGGCTGAACCGGAGACGACCGTTAAAGGAGACGGTTTACGTGCGTGATCATAAATTACGGACCTTGGTTGGTACTAGTATCTTTGGTGTTTTAAGTTATTTGGTGATGTTGGTTGAAATACCAATTTTGCCCGGATTTCCTTTTTTAAAATTGGATTTCAGTGACTTAATTGTCCTGTGTGGTTTGTATTTGTTTGGTGTTGGTGGTGCCATTGGGACAGCCTTAATTCGGGCATTTTTACATTTGATTATGACCGGTTTTGCAGCACCATCTTTACTTGGTGAACTTGGCTCAGTGAGTGCTAGTATTACTTTGATTTTGGTTATGGCGTTCTTCATGAAACGTCAAACCAAATTGTGGCAAAGATTAGGCATGATTGTTTGCAGTACCTTGGCTTTAACTTTGGTTATGGCTGTGATGAATTATTTTATCCTGACGCCTTTATATGTTAACGTCACGGGCATTAAATTAGGTATGGATTATTTGAAATATGTATTAATGGCCATTATTCCCTTTAACTTGATCAAAGGGGCATTAATCACGGCGCTATTTACATTAATTTATGCTAAAATTGGACCATGGTTGTTGCAACAACGGGCAATTCGTAAATGATAAATTATCTTTTTTAAGGGAGTTATCAAATGGCCGCGTTAACTGAAAAAGAAAAGTCATATGCAGAATTACTATATCAACCAGCCGATCCAGAGTTAGTAGCTGATCGGCAAGCAACCGTTAAAAAATTAACGGCTTATAATCAAATTGATCCACTTGATGTTAAAGCACGGCAGAGTGCTATTCAGGATTTATTAGGTCAGGTTGGTGATAATTGTGTTGTGGAACAACCATTATTTTGCACGTATGGTTATAACACCACGGTTGGCGATAATTTCTTTTTAAATGTTGATTGTAAATTATTAGACTCAGGTAAAATCACCATTGGTAATAATGTGTTCATTGCGCCCAATGTTTGCTTAATTACTGAAGAACACGCAATGAACGTTAAACAACGACTAGCTGGGTTGGAATATACACATCCGATTAATATCGGTGATAATGTTTGGATCGCTGCTGGTGTGCTGGTACTACCGGGTGTTACGATCGGTGAAAACAGCGTGATTGGTGCTGGTAGTGTCGTCGCCAAAGATATCCCTGCTAACAGTTTGGCAGTGGGTAATCCTTGTCGGGTAATTAGACAATTAGATCCTGACGCAATAAATTAAAATAATAATCAAAAACTGACCTAAATCCGTATATAGATTTAGGTCAGTTTTAAGTTAAAGTAGTATTTAAAAATATTGGCGTATCTTGATGATGTTCTTTGCTTAATGTCAGTTCTTTAACTAGTAGTTTGGTTTAGCAAGCGGCCAATTGGCTTTCCGATTATTTTTTGTTATCCTTAGGAAAAGGGGCCTTTGAACGGACAATCGCGCCTGTGGGGCAAGCTGTATAAGCATCTTTGAATTGCGCTAATAAAGGTAAGGGGATGTCTTTAGTCCCCAAATTATTATCAAGCTTGACATAGGCGATGCCATCTTCATCATATTCAAAAATATCTGGTGCTTTTAATTGGCACAGGCCACAAGCAATACATTGTTCTGAGAGTACTTTAGTATACATTTTGATCCTTCTTTGGTGGTGTTATTTTGCAGGCAGATTTGCTGTTGCCCTTATTTTCTAGAAAACCGCGTCGTTATCAAGCTATTTATTATATTTTAACCGGTAAGCGCACGGTTTCCAATTTATTGGCAGGGTTAACTTATGATTTATTGCCTTATTTTCATTTTTATCCTAAACTACTGCAAGCTGATTATCAAGCAGCTTTGCAGCAATTAATGAGCCAACAATATTTAAAAGTTCAGTCAGAGACCAAAACCATTCGTTTAACTGCGCTGGGGCAATTGACACAAGTTCAGCTACTTCAGCGTCAAATCTGGCCGCAGACTTATGATTATTGGCGTGATGGTGATTGGCAACTACAATGGGAGCGACTATTATTAAGCGTTCAAGTTATTAGTAATTATCAACACCAACAACGACACTATGCGCCACTGGCAACGCAACCCTTAGTGCAAGCCGAGATTCGACAGTGGTTTTATCGTAGCGGTCGTCGGCAGCAACACCAATTTGTTAAAGATTTAATTGCAACAGTAACAGGGCTGCCCAAAGACCTAGCAGACTTATTGGCTAATTCCTTGCGAAGTAACGCTTATGCTGGTACTTCGGATTTTCAATTGGGACTAAGTCTAAATTTAACAGCAGATGAATTAAGCTTAAAGCGCGTTGCTGCACTAAGTCAATTTATGCATGCCGTTACTTTTTTGCCTCAACAATCGCCGTTGCGCCAAGTTTTTCCTGCAGCGCATTCGCCATTGTCACGCGGGGCTGAACACACTTATACGCTTTGGCAAGCTGGTCAACCGTGGTCAACTATTGTCCAGAATAGTTATCAAAAAGAGGGGACATTGCTGGAGCATTTATTGGAGGCTGCTATTTTAGTACCGGATTTTAATTTTGAATCTTTGCCACTGCAACAACTTATTGCGGTTAATCCGGAAAGTTATTTTGCGCAACGATTATCAGAAATTCAAGCACAGAGGCGAAAAAATGACTAAGCAAACATTACAGGCAGAGTTAAAAACACGCTTTAAGTTCACTGAATTTCGACCTGGTCAGGCAGAGTTATTGCAAGCAATTCTGGATGGACAAAATGCATTAGGTGTCTTACCAACAGGTAGCGGTAAATCATTAATTTACCAATTTTTGGCACCGCATTTAGAGGGCCTATTTGTTATTGTCAGTCCATTGATTTCTTTAATGTCAGATCAATTAGAACGGATTCAGGCTGCTCATCTAGGCAAGGCGACAGTCTTAAATAGTCGATTAAATGCCCAAGACCGACGCTATATTTTAGCACATTTAGCTGACTATAAATTTTTATTCGTAGCACCAGAAACGCTTTGCCAACCGCAGATTATTCGTCGACTAGAAGAAGTAGCTATTGGTTTATTTGTGGTGGACGAGGCCCATTGTATTTCTGGCTGGGGTCCAGATTTTCGACCAGATTATTTACGCTTGGGAACAGTTGGCCAACAATTAAAACCACAAGTAACACTCGCTTTAACGGCGACAGCAACTGATCAAGTTTGCGCCGATATTAAGCACCAATTATTTCCTCATCAAGCTGTTTATGTTTATCGGGATTCTGTTGATCGTCCGAATTTATATTTACGGACTGAATTTGTTCAACGAGATGATGATAAGTGGCAAATATTGCAGCAATTATTAGTGCCACGTTGGCCAATTTTAATTTATGTGGCCACGCGCAAGCAGGCTGAGGAGCTGGCTTTAAAAATTGCTGGTGCAACTAAACGGCCAGTGGCATTTTATCATGCTGGTATGGATAATCTGGCTCGTCAACAAGTGCAGCAGCTATTTATGCGCGATCAATTAGATGTGGTTGTAGCAACGAGTGCTTTTGGCATGGGGATTAATAAAGATAATGTCCGGTTGTTAATTCATTACGAAATGCCAGCCAATTTTGAAAATTATTTACAAGAAATTGGTCGTGCCGGTCGCGATGGCCAACAAGCACTAACTTTGATCTTCGTTCATCAAAATGATTTTCAGCGCTTATTAACGCGCCAGCAGGCTAATCAGATTCAGCCGCAAACCGTTTCACATTTTTATCACCAAATTTTGGATGCGACATTGCAGGATTCGCCAAGTCAGCTTGACGTACTGCAAGCTTATCAACGAGCCGATTTTACTGAAGACGAAGTGATTGCAACCTTGACGAAAACACAACGAGTTCGAGCTAATCAAGTGCAGCAGTTTTGGCGTTTTTTGAATTCAACCACTTGTTTACGGCAACAAGTTTGCGATTATTTCGATCATCAATCGCAAGCCATCCAACACGATGAACATTGTTGTAGCACTTCGCAAGCACTGACCTTATCTGAACTCTTGAGCAAGTTAACATTACCAACTTTAACAACTGAATCTCCAACAACCCAGCTTTTATCCGCCGGACAGATTTGGCCGCAATTATTTGTTGATTTGACAGAGACAGATGAGTCATAATAGTGAATGGTTCGTTAGACTTTGAAAAATCGGTAAAAAGTCGCTATTCTTTAGCAGTTTTTAAATTATTTCCGGTCTGACTATGATAAAATTAAACATAAACAAATGGAGGGTCAGTTATGAATAAAGATCATGATAACGAAAAAAACGATCAGAACGAAACTAATCCTGAACGTCCTTGGGAAAATAGTTTTGATAATGATCGGGATGAAGACGGCAACTTATCACGTGTCGCTAGTAAAAAGCGGGATCGAGGCAATAAAGTTTTCGTTTCTATCTTAGTTGTTATTTTATTAGCTGTAATTGGGACAACTGTTTGGGCTTGGGTTTCTGCACAAAATGGAAATAATGACAATGGTACACAGATTGTGGTTAGCTCCAAGAAATCATCTAAGAAATCTAGCTCAAGTTCTGAAAAGAAGAAGTCAAGTTCTAAGAAGTCATCTAAAAAATCAAGTTCTAAGAAATCGTCATCTTCTAAATCTTCTAGCTCAAGTTCAGAAGTTTCAGAATCATCATCTTCAAGTAGCTCATCTAGTGTTTCAAGCAGCTCAAGCATTTCAAGTAGTTCTAGCTCAAGCAGTAGTTCAGTTTATGTTGCACCAAGTAGTTCAAGTGCTTCAAGTAGCTCTGTGTATGCTTCAAGCTCATCATCTTCAAGCAGCACACCAAGCACATCTACAGCTAGCACATACACAATTAATGCCGGTGACAACTTGTATCGAATCGCCGTTAACCACGGCTTAACATTGGACGAATTACTTGCCTTAAACGGCTTACAACCTGGTTCTTCAATTGCACCAGGCCAAACAATTCGAGTTAAATAATTATTTAAGCAGGAGGCATTTGTTCATTGCAAATTGCAATTGATGGACCATCATCAGCGGGTAAAAGTACGGTTGCCAAAAAAGTCGCACAAAAATTAGGTTTTATATATTGTGATACTGGGGCAATGTATCGTGCTGCAACAGTTTTAGCAAAAGAAAATGGGATTGACTATGGTGACGAGAAGCAAATTTTAGCTAAGTTAAGTCAATCTGAAATTAGTTTTAAACCTTCTGAAAAAGGTCAACTGGTTTTTCTTAATGATGAAGAAGTGACCCTAGCTATTCGGACACCAGAGATTACTAATAACGTTTCACAAGTTTCAGCATTACCTAAAATTCGTGAAGAGTTAGTGCGTCAACAACGTAAGATTGCTGGCGACCATGATATTGTCATGGACGGTCGTGATATTGGTACGACTGTTTTACCGAATGCAGAAGTTAAAGTCTTCTTAATCGCTTCGGCAAGTGAACGTGCACGTCGTCGTTATGATGAGAATATTCAAAAAGGAATTATGACACCGCTAGCTAAATTACAAGAAGAGATTGAAATTCGCGATTATAAAGATTCTCATCGCGAGATTTCACCGCTAACTAAAGCAACGGATGCCAGCGAAATTGATTCAACAAATCTTAGTATTCAGCAAGTCGTTGATAAGATTGTCGAACTAGCAAATAATGCAAGATAAGTATTTTTGCTAGTTTCAACACTTTTTACTAGCTTGTTGGAGCAATATCAACTAAAATTAATATGATGTTATAGCGTGGGAGGATTAATTATGTCAGAGCAAGATTACAGTCAAAGCGAAATGGAAAAAGCACTCGACAGTGTACATGAAGTCAAAATTGGTGACGTCGTTAAAGGTGAAGTATTAGCCATTGATGATGGTCAATTAGTTGTTGGCATTCAAGGTACTGGTGTTGAAGGTGTTGTGCCATTGAAAGAACTTACCAGTGATCGCAGTGCTAATATTGAAGATCAAGCTAAAGTCGGTGATGTCATCGATTTAGTTGTCATTGCCAGCATTGGTCATGATAAAGAAAACGGTAGCTACTTACTTTCTAAGCGTCGCCTAGAAGCACGCAAAGTATGGAGTGATATCGAAGCTAAGTTTAAAGCTGGCGAAGCAATCCCTGTAACGGTTAAAGAAGTCGTTAAAGGCGGTTTGGTTGTTGACGCTGGTGTTCGTGGCTTCATCCCAGCTTCAATGGTTTCAGATCATTTCGTTGATGATTTGAAAGAATATGTTGGTCAAACTTTTGATGTTAAAATCATCGAAATTGAACCAAGCGAAAATCGTTTGATCTTATCTCGTAAAGAGTTAGTTCAAAAAGAAAAGGAAGCTAAACGTGAAGAATTATTTGCTAAGATTTTACCTGGTGACGAAATCACTGGTAAAGTTGCTCGTTTAACTAACTTTGGTGCTTTTGTTGACCTTGGTGGTGTTGATGGTTTAGTTCATATTTCTGAAATCTCACATCAACGTGTTGACAAGCCAAGCGATGTCTTAAAAGTTGGTGAAGAAGTTAAGGTTAAGGTTTTAAGTGTGGATGCTGATCGCAACCGTATTTCCTTATCAATGAAAGCTTTACAACCAGGACCTTGGGATTCTGTTACTGAAGTTGCCCCTGTTGGTGCAGCTATCGATGGTAAAGTTAAACGCTTGACGACATTTGGTGCTTTTGTTGAAGTTGCCCCTGGCATTGAAGGTTTGGTTCACATTTCTCAAATCTCACATCAACATATTGCAACACCTAATGATGTGCTTAAAGAAGGCCAAGATGTTAAAGTTAAGGTCTTAAGCGTTGATCCAGAAAATCGTCGTTTATCATTATCAATCAAAGCTTTGACTGAAAAGCCAGCTAGCGAAAATGATCGTGATAACCAAGCACAAGATGATAGTGAAGATAACTATGTCTTGCCTGAAACTGATACTGGTTTTAGCTTCGGCGAATTATTAGGCGATGCTGCTAAAGATATCGAAGACGATTCTGACAAGTAATCACTTGATTGCAAGCAGAACTTCGTTTAAATTAATGATATGATAAAAGGAGTTGGGACCTTTATCTGGTCCGACTCCTTTTTTATGAGAAAACAAAATTAAGTAGTGAGGTGAGTTAATATGGCATTACCAGTCGTCGCTATTGTCGGTCGACCTAATGTAGGTAAATCGACTGTTTTTAATCGTATTGCCCGCCAACGTATCTCAATCGTTGAAGATACACCTGGCGTCACACGCGACCGTATTTATGCCCACGGTTCTTGGCTAAATCATGAATTTAGTATGATTGACACTGGTGGGATTGATTTTACAGATCAGCCATTTGTTGATCAAATTCGTATGCAAGCTGAAATTGCTATTGAAGAAGCTGATGTGATTATCTTCATGGTAAGCGCTCGTGAAGGTGTCACCGATATTGATGAGCGCGTTGCCCAAATTCTTTATCGTGCCAAAAAAGATGTTGTCTTAGCCGTTAATAAAACTGATAATCCTGAACAACGTCAAGATATTTATGACTTCTATGCGTTGGGCTTTGGCGATCCGATTCCAGTGTCTGGTGCACAAGGCACTGGACTTGGTGATTTATTAGATGCTGTTGTCACTAAGTTCCCATTAGAAAAGGACAATGAAGAAGACGATACAATCAAGTTTAGTTTGATTGGTCGTCCTAACGTCGGCAAGTCCTCATTAGTTAATGCGATTTTGGGTGAACATCGCGTGATTGTTTCTGATATTGAAGGTACAACTCGTGACGCAATCGATACGCAATTTACTGATGATGAAGGTCAGAAGTTTACCATGATTGATACCGCCGGCATTCGTAAACGCGGTAAGGTTTGGGAATCTACTGAAAAATACGCAGTTATGCGTGCTCAAAGTGCAATTGATCGTTCTGACGTTGTTTTATTCGTCATTGACGGTGAAGAAGGCTTACGTGAACAAGATAAGAAAGTTGCTGGCTATGCGCACGAAGCTGGTCGGGCAATCATTATTGTCGTTAACAAATGGGATTTGGTCAAAAAAGATACTTATTCCATGCAGAAATTTACAGATAAATTGCGTTCAGAATTGCAATATTTAGACTACGCACCAATTGTCTTTGTTTCCGCATTGACTAAGCAACGTTTAAACGTGCTCCCAGATATGATCAAGACTGTTTCCGTTAACCAACAACTGCGGGTTCAATCTTCTGTATTAAATGATGTTTTATTACGCGCTGTGGCCATTACGCCAACACCAACGGTGAAAGGCAAACGACTTCGCGTTTATTACTTAACCCAAGTTGCCATTAAGCCGCCAACTTTTGTGGCCTTTGTCAATGATCCCGAATTATTCCATTTTTCATATCAACGTTTCTTAATTAATCAATTACGAGATAGTTTTGATTTCTCTGGTACACCAATTCACTTAATTCCACGTCAACGTAAGTAAACTTTAACACTGGCAATTATCAGAGAACAGCTGGCTAAAGATATGCTTGATGGGCCGCTGTTTCACTGGATTTTTCTGAAATAATTGATCAATTTAGTCAATTTTGAAATATTTTTATTCAAAAAATATTTTAGCAATTAAATCCTTGATAAATATCCGCTGTTTTTACAAAAAAACCTTGTAGAATAAGGGTTTCTATGGTAACTTTAGTAATGGAATAGTGATAGAGAAGCATCATTGTTTCATCATTTTTGCACCAGCAAAAGTGAAACGTTCAGGCTCGTGAAGCTTGACCCCAGGAGGTGAAATTCATGGCAAATAAAGCAGAATTAATCGATAACGTAGCATCAAAGACTGGTTTAACTAAGAAAGACGCAACTGCTGCAGTTGACGCTGTATTTAGTTCAATCCAATCAACACTTGCTAAGGGTGAGAAGGTTCAATTGATCGGCTTTGGTAACTTCGAAGTTCGTCAACGTGCAGCTCGTAAAGGCCGCAACCCTCAAACTGGTGCTGAAATCGAAATCCCTGCAAGCACTGTACCTGCATTCAAACCAGGTAAGGCTTTGAAGGATGCTGTTAAATAAGAATTTAACATTACATTGAAGTACTAAGGCCGACAATTTTGTCGGTCTTTTTTTGTTGTTCTGAATTTTTAGTTAAATATTTAAAGTGATGTTCTTAATGCCTCCGTGAAATTGCTGGTGGAACGCTGCGAGCTTTGATTTAAGCCAAATTAAAACCAATTTGGCTTAAATACAAACTTTATTGTAAATGGTCAACCATTAACAATAATTCCGCGGCTGACCAGCATCTCACTCCAGCACTAAATAAACTCGGCGGAACTAGCAAGTTGATGCAGCTAGATTTTATTGATGCTCAATTAAATTTAAGCAACGTAGAAAAATGCCGGTCAGTGGTGAAATTACTGTTATTGCTTTAGCAATTACAGTAAGACCTAGTTTGAAGACAATTAACAATTGGCTTCAAATAGTGTCCACCACGTTCCACCTGGCAATTTTTCGGAGCTGCAACATGACTGAGTTAATCTCTCCAATTATAAGAAGAGGTTTGCTAGAATAAACTAAAAAGTTGTGACAATAGCGTCGCTATCAATTATTCGCTATAATTAATAGGTTAAGTTTTATTGAACGTTAATTAAAAACATTAGAAAGTAGCGAGGTACTCTATGACTTATTCGGAAGAAATGCTGCAGGCGTTAGAGGATCAAGATTTAGATGAAGCTAAGAAGAAATTCGCATCAGCATTGCGCCATGATGATGACGATACTTTATTTAGTTTAGCCGAGGAGTTACAAGCAATTGGGTTTAATAATCAAGCCCGCCGGATTGCAGAAAAGTTATTGCAGAAATATCCCGACGCAGATGATGTTCGTTTGATTTTGGCGGAATTAGCCATTAGTGATGATCAAACGGATGAGGCCTTGCTGCAACTTGACCATATTTCGCAAAGTTCAGAAGTTTATCCGCAAAGTTTACTAACAGCGGCTGATCTTTATCAATCTTTGAATTTGCCAGAGGTTAGTGAACAAAAGTTATTGACTGCTAAGGCCTTGTTGCCAGACGAACCGGTTGTGGATTTTGCGTTAGGTGAGCTATATTTAAGTTTAGGTCGTTACCAAGAAGCACTGCCATATTACCAAAGCTTGACTGAAGCCGGTGTTGATTACTTTGCGCAAGTTTCAATTCAGCAACGCTTAGCTCAGTGTTTATCGGGATTGGGTCAGTATGAAGAAGCCATTGCCATTGATGAAAAACTAACAGAAAATTTAGCGACTGATGATCAACTATTTGAACTAGGCGTCTTGTATCAGCAGGTAAATGATGATGAAAAAGCAATCAAGATTTTAACACGCCTGCAACAGCAAAATGCTGATTATAGTTCACTGTATCGGCCATTAGTACAAAGCCAATCGACACTAGGTCGTTATGACCAGGCTTTGCAAACAGCTCAAGTAGGGCTGGGTTATGATGAATTTAATCTTGACTTATATCGTCTAGGTGCAGAAGCTGCCGCCAAAGTGGGTGCTAAGCATCAAGTGGAAGATTTACTCAAGAAGGGGCTTAAGATTGATCCTGAGGCTCAATCGTTGCGGCTAATGTTAGGGGAGTATTATTTACGGGCTGGTCGTGCGCAAGATAGTGTTGCGCTCTTAGCAGCTGTAGCAGATCAAGAAGATGAAGCTGATCCACAAATTAATTGGGAGTTGGCTCAAGCATATGACCAATTAGATGAGGTCGACCAAGCACGCGAAAATTACTTTATTGCTTATCCAAATTTAAAAGACAATCCTCAGTTTATGAAGCAATTCGCGTTGTTCTTACAATCTCAAGCAGCTAAAGATGAATTAAAGATGGCAGTTCAACAATATTTAAAATTGGTGCCTGATGATGATGAGTTCCAAGCGCTATTATTAGATTTAGAAAATAATGAATTTTAAAGTAAAAAAAAGAACCAGACAATTTGTCTGGTTCTTTTATTTATTTTTATTTGCGTGCAGTGAAAGTAAATTGTGGGTTGGTTTACGCATGTAAGTAAAACCTTCGCCAACCGCTTCATGGACATCAATTATCGAAACAAAAGCACTTGGATCTAATTTCATGATGATTTTTTTGGCTTGAACAACTTCGCTAGGGGCAACGACACAATAAACAATTGGACGTTGGTCATGTTGGTAGCCACCTTCAGCATTTAAGAAAGTTGCACCGCGTTCCAATTCATTCATAAGCGCTTGCGCAATTTCTTCATGTTGTTCACTAATAATTAATAATCCCTTAGCTGAGTAACTACCATCCTGAGTTGCATCAACGATCTTTGAGAAGACAAAGGATGAAAGTAAGGTATACATCATGTGCTCAATGTCTAAATAAGTAAGGGAAGTCAAAAGAACAATCACATCAATAGCCAGTAAAGTACGCCCCATAGGAATCCCGCGCTCTAATTCAAGGATTCTGGCAATGACATCACTACCGCCTGTTGTACCACCGTAACGATAGATTAAGCCTGAACCAAAACCACCAAAGATACCAGCTAATACACCGGCAATAAATAAATCATGATGTAAGTTAATATTCAACATGAACGGTACACGCTGCCACATCCACAATGAACCAGATAAGGCAAGGGTTCCGAAAATCGTATAGATCATTCCTTTACGACCTAAAAAATGGTAGCCTAGAATAATAAGCGGAATATTTAAGAAGATTGTTGAGTAGGCCGGATCTAAATGCCACCATGCTCGTAAAATCAAAGTAACACCAGTCATCCCACCTTCGGCCAAGTTGTTTTTGATATTAATGGCAACTAAACCGAAGCCATAGATTAAGGCGCCGAGTATAATCATGATAAATTCACGAAGCGTGGTTTTCCAATCCACAGTTTTCCAATCGATATTTGTCATATTCATACCTCCACTTTGATTTTTTATAATTAGGCAAATCTTATTAATTATTGAAGATTGTGATTCAAAAATTGCGCTAATTTCCGTGCAGTTTTACAATAGAAACTATAATGATTAAATGAGTTAATCGAGGACAGGTGTTGACATGTATTTAACAGCGTTTCCCAATGAATTTCAACGGGCACTACCTATTTTACAACAAATTGAGGCTCACGGATATGAAGCTTATTTTGTTGGTGGTTCTGTGCGGGATACTTTATTAGGAAAAGCCATTGCAGATGTCGATATTGCAACCAGTGCCTTTCCTGCAGAAATTAAAGAAATTTTCCCTAAAACAATTGATACTGGTATTAAACATGGGACTGTAACCGTCATGCAACAGGGGATCGGTTATGAAGTAACCACGTTTAGAACGGAATCAGGCTATCAAGATTTTCGCCGACCTGATCATGTTACATTCGTTCGCTCACTTAAAAAAGATTTACAACGGCGCGATTTTACCATTAATGCCTTAGCCGTGCGTGCTGATGGCTTAGTGATTGATGAATTCGATGGCCTAACTGACTTAGCCAATCAAACCATTCGTGCGGTTGGGAATGCTGATGAGCGCTTCCATGAAGACGCTTTGAGAATGATGCGAGCTGTTCGTTTTGCCAGTCAGCTTGGGTTTGATATTACCACAGATACTTATGTCAGCTTACTACACAATGCTGAGCTTTTGCAAAAGATTGCCGTTGAACGAATTCATACTGAATTTGAAAAGATGATGTTAAGCCCTAATTGGCTAATTGGCTGGAAATTATTCGTTGCCACCGGCTTGATTAAAAACACACCTTTCTTTAAAGATTACTTAACTGACAATTATCCAAAATTTGTCGCCACACAACAGCCCTTAATGGACGAGGCAGCAATCTGGACGCTTTTAGGTGAAGGGTTTAGTCTAACTCTAGCACAACAACAGCAGCTCTTACACAGCTGGAAATCAGCTAATGAAGTGATTGCTGATAGTCAGCATACGTTAGCCTTTAGTCGGTTGTTACAAACAAACCCACAGCCTGATGCTAGCCAACTTTACCAAGTGGATGCTACCATTATTGAGCGGTTAGCCACCATTTGGCCTATTTTACAATTGGACGCTGATTTTACTCAATTAGCCATTCATTACCAGAATCTTCCTATCAAAAATCGTCACGAACTAGCCATTGATGGACAAACGTTAATTCAAAAACTAGGTCTTAAACCTGGCCCAGAAATTGGGCAATGGTTAAACCAAGTTGAGCACGCAGTCGTCATGGGTGAAGTCGTTAATCATAATGAAGCGTTAATTGAGTGGATCAAACAACAAACTGATTGAGAGAGAGGGACTCATCGTGAATCCTAATGAAGAGAAGTATTTACAATTTGCTAGCACTGTTTTAACTCAGGGCCACCGCAAACATGATCGGACTAATACCGGAACGAACAGTATTTTTGGTTATCAAATTCATTTTGATTTACAAGCCGGGTTCCCCATATTAACTACTAAAAAAGTGCCATTTGGCTTAATTAAAAGTGAGTTATTGTGGTTTTTAAAAGGTGATACGAATATTCGTTACCTTTTACAACACAAGAATCATATTTGGGATGAGTGGGCTTTTGAAAATTATGTCAAAAGTGCTGATTATCAAGGTCCAGATATGACTAATTTTGCTCATCGAGCGTTAGCTGATGCAGATTTTGCTAAAGTTTATCAAGAACAGCATCAACTGTTCTGTGACCAAATTTTAGCTGATGCAGATTTTGCTGCTAAGTATGGTGAATTAGGTCCAATTTATGGTCGGCAATGGCGCGCTTGGGAAACAAGTCGTCATGAAACAATTGATCAACTGGCCGATGTCATTCAACAGATTAAAACTAATCCAGATTCACGCCGGTTAATTGTTAGTGCCTGGAATCCTGAAGATGTTCCACAAATGGCTTTACCACCATGTCATACGCTGTTCCAATTTTATGTAAATGATGGCAAGTTATCTTTGCAGTTATACCAACGAAGTGCAGATATCTTTTTGGGCGTGCCCTTTAATATTGCCAGCTATGCACTACTGACTCATTTAGTAGCACATCAAACTGGGTTACAAGTTGGTGAATTCATTCATACGTTTGGTGATGCTCATATTTATCACAATCATATTGACCAAGTTAACCAACAATTACAGCGGACACCTAAAGCCGCACCAACGCTTTGGTTAACTGATGAAATTAAGCCGGATTTAGCGGATTATACAATGAAAGATATTAAGTTAATTGGCTATGATCCAGCACCAGCAATTTCTGCGCCAGTCGCAGTTTAGGAGTGATACTTTGTTAGCATTCATTTGGGCAGAAGATCAACAGCATTTAATTGGTGATCATGGCCAACTGCCTTGGCATTTACCGGCCGATTTAAAACATTTTCAAGCATTAACAGTGGGACAGACCATCATTATGGGCCGTAAAACTTATGACTCATTTCCTAATGGTCCACTACCACGGCGGCAAAATTGGGTCTTAACAACGCAAGCTGCTGACCAATTCCCTGACAGTGTTCGCGTCTTTAATCAGATAACTGCGATTCGTTCGGCAATCGCTGCTGCGCCAGAGCAAAACTATTTAGTAATAGGTGGCGTTTCGTTATTTGAGACCTTTGTTGATTCAGTTGATGTTCTGTATCAAACTACGATTAAAGCTAGTTATCAAGGCGATGTTTACATGCCGACATTGCCTTGGGCAAAGTTTAATTTAGTGAAACAACAAGTTCACCCGGCAACTGCAACAACGCCAGAATTCAGTTTTAATGAGTATCACCGGGGTTAAGCTAAAACAAGAACAGCAGATTAATTTTTGCTGTCATCTAGTTTTGATAATTAGATGTAAAGATAAATATTTATTGGTGAGTTAATTCAATACCATGTTATAATATTTATTGTTGATGGCAATTTAGTAAACGCTGTTAAGCAGAAGTTTTAGTATAGGCTATCAATAGACAATTCGCTCGTTCTGTATTACGATTATCTGCAATTAGAATAATATTCTGAACGATATTTTGATCGATTTTCGGAGGAAGCTATCCATGACTAATAAAATTAAGATTGTTACTGATTCATCCATCCAATTAACAGATGAAGAAGCAAAAAAATATGAAATTCATGTGGTTCCTTTAACCATTGTCATTGATAAAATGATTTATACTGATGGCGTTAACATTACCCGGCCTGAATTTATGGCCAAAATGGCCGAAGCTAAAAACTTACCGCAAACTAGTCAGCCATCAATTGGGACTTTTTTGGATCTTTATGACGAACTATCCGCTGATGGTAGCGAAATTCTTTCGGTGCATATGTCCCATGGTTTAAGTGGCACGGTAAATGCGGCTCGTCAAGCAGCTCAAATTTCTAAAGCTGCTGTAACCGTTATTGACAGTGAATATATTGACCGAGCAATGGCTTTTCAAGTTATTGAAGCTGCTAAGTTAGCGCAAGCTGGTAAAGAGCGCGATGAAATTATTGCCGCTATGGAAAAGATTAAGGAACACACTAAGTTATTCTTGTCTGTTTCAAGTTTGAATAATTTGGTTAAAGGTGGTCGTTTAAGTAAAGTTTCTGGTTTATTATCAAACTTATTAAATATTAAAGTCGTTTTGAAGTTTGAAGATAATGCTATCGTACCAATTCATAAGGGCCGCGGAATTAAGACAATCAATAATTTTTACAATGATTTAGTTAATCAAATGAAAGAAACAACTGCACCAATTCTGGGGATTGGGATTTCTCATGCTGATGATTTAGGGTTGGCTAATAAGATTAAAGAACAATTAAATGCCATTTTCCCTGAAATTTCAATTTTAGTAGCACCAACTTCACCAGTTGTGGCCACTCATACAGGTGCTGGTGCTTTAGCCGTGATATTCTATACAGCTTAAGCAACATTAACGAATAAATTTAATCCGGATCTGGGATTTTCGTCCCAGATTCTTTTAATAGTTAGCGAATTCATAAGAGTTGGGAAGAACGTTGAAAAAAATAATAAAAGCTACACAAACCGTTTTAATCGTTTTGGTTAGCGCGCTCGTTGTTTTTCTAGTGTTAAATGGTTTAGTCAAAAGACCACATTTTCAAAATACAACGGAACCAAAAACGACAGCAACTAAAAAAGTTATCAAAAAGAAAGTAACATTAACAGCAATTGGTGATTCATTAACTCATGGGGTAGGCGATGCCACTAATAGTGGTGGCTACGTCCCCTTAGTCAAAAAAGAGTTAGCTTTGCAGTATCAGACGCAAGTCACGACTCATAACTTTGGGGTTAGTGGTGACACTTCAACACAAATTCGTACGCGCGTAATCCAACAAGAAAAGATTCGAAAGGGATTAAAAGCTGCGGACGTCATCACCATGACCGTTGGTGCCAATGATTTAATGCACGAGTTGCGCAATAATATTAACAATGTTAGTGTGGCTAAAATTAAAAAAGCCAGTAAAACTTACCAACAGCATTTGACAGCCTTGATCAAAACAATTCGGCAATATAATCCTAAGGCACCAATTGTGATTGCCAGTATTTATGATCCGTTTTACGTTTACTTTCCTACGTTAACTGACTTGCAAACTGGTATGACCTTGTGGAATGCCACGACTCAACAAACGATTAAGCAATTCAGTCAGATTTACTATGTTGACATTGATTCCGTGATGACTAAACCTAAGGGATCGATTCTGGCTAATAATAAGAAAAAGCAGACCACTTTAAACCCTTATTTGTATACCAAGGATCATTTCCATCCTAATAATCGAGGCTATCAAGCCATTGCTAATCAATTCGTAACTAAAATTAAAGCCATTAAAGCAAACTGGCTCTATCAAAACTAAGGAGGACCAATTATGACCGATACGCCAAAGCGTCCGACTAAAAAAACAACCTCAATTAATCTTTGGAAGTGGCTATTTCTAATTTTATTAGGATTAGTTTTAGGAACAGGGGTCTTCTTAGGCACTAAGCTTTTCATCGAACCCACACCAACAACGACAAGTAAAACTGTTGCTCGTGGTGATGAACCGGTTTTTAGCGTTGAAATGACCAAAAGTCAAGTTAATCGTATTGTTGACTTCTATTTAAAAGATTATCTCAAAAACAATGACCAAAAATATCAGTTGAAGCTAACTGATCAAGCTGTTTTAACCGGTCAGTTTAAATTTTTAGGAGCAAATATTCCGTTCACTTTAAACTTTGATCCGTTTGTTTTAGAAAACGGCGATATTCAACTTAAAGCCAAAAAACTAGCAATTGGTGCTTTGCCAGTTCCAGTTAGTACCGTCTTAAACTTTGTCGGCAATGACTATAACTTACCGAAGTGGGTAACATTAAGTAGTAAAAAAGAAACCATTACCATTCATCTTAGCCAGTATAAAACTGATAATGGCATGAGCTTTAGAGCTGATCATATTGATTTAGATGATGATAAAATTGATTTTAGTGCCTTCATACCAGATTAAGGGGTGACAACATGGAACTAAGACGTTCGTTTTATCAATTTTTAATGACTTTGCGTAATCCTAATAGTCATGAAGAAGTTGCCGAATTTGCCAATAACGCCTTTTATGATCATAGTTTTCCTAAACAGGAACGAGATTATGATGCGATTTCACGTTATTTAGAATTAAATGGCGGTTATTTATCAAGCATGACGATTTTTGATCAAGCATATCAAATGTATTTAGATAGTGAAGCATAGCGGAGGATTAAATTGGCAGATAAGCAAAATACACCTCAATCTGAGGATCAAGTTGAATCTGGTCAAGATTTAAAGACAACAACCACTGAAGAAGTAGAATCAACGACAAGTCATTCGTCAAAGAAACAGCGCCGACCACGTGTTAAACGTTTTACGCGCTTTACTTATTGGTTTAGTGTCTTGGTGGCTTTGGCTGTTGGGATGATTGCCGGGGTGTTAATCGTAATGCATCAAATCCAACCGACTTTACGATTGAACAACGAACTTAATGAAGTGCTGGGCGTTTACCAAACGGTTAAAACTAATTATTATCAAAAAGTTAGTCAGAAACAATTGGTTAATGGTGCCGTTGAAGGAATGTTAAATTCATTGGACGATCCCTTCTCACAGTATTTAGATGTTGATCAAACCAGCAATTTAAATGATTCAACTTCTGGTTCGTTTGAAGGAATCGGGGCAGAGGTGCAGAAGTCAGAGCAAGCCATTAAAATTGTGTCACCAATTAAAGGCTCACCAGCTGAAAAAGCCGGTTTAAAGGCCAATGATTTGATTATGAAGATTAATGGCAAATCTACGGCTAATTTAAACGTTGATCAAGCGGTTAGCAAGATACGCGGTACTAAGGGCACTAAAGTAACATTGGAAATCAAACGCGGTGCTGCAATTTTCACTATTAAAGTGAAGCGTGGTAAAGTTGATCAGGCTTCAGTGACTGGTCAACTTGTGCCTAGTGATAAAACAATTGGACAAATCCAAATTTCCACTTTTGCCGAAAATACAGCTAGCGGCATGAAGAAGACAATTAAACAATTACGTCAAGAAGGTGCCACTCGCTTTGTTATTGACGTTCGCGGTAATCCTGGTGGTTTAATGAATAGTGCCTTAGCAACTTCAAGTATGTTCTTAAAGAACGGTCAGATTATCATGCAGGTTAAGGCTCGAACGGGTAAGGCCGAGGTTTATAAAGCTGGCAAATCTTATGATGATGGTTTTAAAGTCACTGAACCAGTTGTTGTGTTAGCTGATAGTGGTAGTGCCAGTGCTTCTGAAATTTTCAGTGCGGCTTTGCAACAATCAGCTCATGTCAAAATTGTTGGCACACAAACATACGGTAAAGGCACTGTCCAAACGGTGATTCCACTAAATAATGATAGTGAAATGAAATTTACCACAGCTAAATGGTTAACCCCAAATGGCAGTTGGATCAATAAAAAAGGCATTACGCCAGATATCAAGGCAGATTACCCAAAATTAGCCAAACTGGGTTTGATTTCCAGCGGTAAGACATTGAAGTTAGGCAGCGTCGGCAATCAAGTTAAGTTATTGCAAACTAATCTCAAAAATCTTGGGTATTCTGTTAAAGTGACGAGTATTTATGATGATCAAACAGTGGCTGCTGTTAAACAATTGCAAGCTAAGGCTAAATTGGCAAAACAAGATGGTGTGTTTGAAGATACGACACGAACGGCACTTTATACTGAAGTCGCCACTTACTTGATTAACCACGATAATGCCATGATTGCTGGTATTAAGGCAGTAACCGCTGAATAATCTGAATTAAGGAGTTAGTAGTCAATGACCAGTTTTGCAAAAAATTTGGCAGCCTTACAGGCTTTGCCCAGCGATGCGAAAAACTTTGCTAGTTTTGCATTATATAACGTAACACCAGCAGCAATTGAACGTGAAGAGATTGATTATCATGATGTTGGCATTACGCCTTTTGCAAAGCAGCTAGCCGATTTTAATCAAGCAGCACAGGTGATTAATTCTGATGTCATGATGATGGGCTATAACATGTCAACTCGTGGTAATGACAGTACAATTCCTTGGTCGAATTTTCATGAGACAATTAAGAAGTCTAATGATAAATATATTCCGGCCACACTCAAGGGAACTTTTGCCGAAGGTGCTTATATGAGCGATCTTTTTAAAGATTTGCACTTAACCGATTCGAATCTGGTTCATCGACTTTTTCGCAGCACATTGCCTCAATCGCGCTTACAACTTAAGCCAGAAGAACTGGCACAGGTTGCGGGAATTGATTTAGCGGTAATTTTTCAACGGAGTATTCAACTCTTTATGGCTGAATATCAGGCTTTACAGCCGAAATATCTATTATTATTCGGTAAGAATACCCAAGATGATTTTGCTAAGTTGAGGCAATTTTATTCAGAATTCCAAGTTGCACCAGATGTACAGATTATTAAACTTAAACATTATGCACCGCGGGCAGAAAATCATTATTCAGTTGCCCGCCAAAATCGCCAAATTTTAACCACAATCAAAGCAAATTAAAAAGCGACGAACAGTTATCATAACTGTTCGTCGCTTTTTGTGTTACTTTTCTTTACCTAACCAGAAGTATAGCCAGGGACCAATTGGCTGGATTAAACTTAAAAGTAACCACATGCTACGGTTACCATGACGAAATGAACGTGCTTTAATAATATCAAACCAAGCGGTAAATAATGCAGTTAACTCAAGGGCAATAAATGGGGCGAGCATTTGTTTTTGAGTATGGGTTAAATCATTCTTTTTCATCACTTAACCTCCAATTCTATTTGGCTTTAGTATAACGCTTTTTAGTTATGTAAGCGATTAATAATAATGAGAACTTTATTTTTTTGCCATTATTTTCTAATTTAGCCTAGTCGACTTTGCTTGACAGGGGTATGATAGGAGATAACTAATGACGTGCAGGAGGATCATATGACAAAAGTTGTTGAAGGCTATATGCCATTTCGTGAGTACCGAACTTATTATCGGATTGTTGGTGAAGCTAACCCCGAAAAGACACCCTTATTATTATTGCATGGTGGTCCCGGTTCATCACACAACTATTTTGAATTATTAGATGATTATGCTGAAGCCAGTGGTCGGCAGTTGATTATGTATGATCAGGTTGGTTGCGGCAAGTCATCATTACCTGAAGATGAGTCTGTTTATGTTAAAGAAACGTGGGCCGAAGAATTAATTGCTTTACGTGAATATTTACATCTTGATCAAGTACATCTTTCTGGACAATCTTGGGGTGGTATGTTGGAAATGTTTTATATGACCAGCTATAATCCTCAAGGTGTTAAGAGTGTGATGATTAACAGTTCACCGGCTTCAATTAAATTATGGACAGAAGAACAACATCGTTTAATCAAATACTTAAGTCCTGAAGATCAACAAGCAATTGCTGATGCTGAAGCTAATAACGATTTTACTGGTGCTAAGTATTTAGCTGCCAATGAGCGTTATATGGATGCTTATGCTTGGGAAACAGATAAATCGAAGTTACCTGAACCAATGCAACGACCAACTAACGGTCAACGGGCTAGTTTTATTGCTGAAGGTCCTAATGAATTCACCGAAAATGGTTCAATTAGTGACTTTGAAGTAACCGATCAACTTTATAAAATCAAAGTGCCGGTGATGATGACTAGTGGTACCGATGATTTATGCACACCATTAATCGCTAAGTCTGTCGTTGACCACATTCCTGGTGCGCAATGGCACTTATTTGCAAACAGCCGCCATTTAGCACTGCTTGATCAACATGATGAATTTATCGCCTTGTTAGATCAATGGCTAACCGCTAACGATTAAAATCGTAAATGCTGTCGGTTTTAAAAATACGCTCATTTAGGTATGTACTGATATTTATCGCAGTTATTTTATGAATTAACTAAAAAAACAGGTTCTCAACCAATCGGCTGGGGACCTGTTTTTAAATGTTTAAATTACTGTGGTAGTTTTTCTAAAGTTTGGTTGAGCCAGTGAAGATTATTGGTTTCACGCTCAATAGCACGTTGCTAACCATTGTTCAAGCTGAAGTTCATCTTTAATGGACTAGTGCTTTTGCAAATAATTATTTAAGTCATGATATTAATAATTAAATTCAGGTGTAATTTTAGCCTCTAGCATCGGTGTATAAAAGCGTTGATACCCCTCAGCATTCAAGTGAGTGCCATCACCACCATCATATGGATGTTGACCGTCATTATATGAGTATTTACGTGCCTGTTCAGCAATAAATGTATTAATCTGACCGGCATGATAAAGATCGATTACTGGAATACTCCATTTACGACAAATTTGAGCCGAAATATTTTGGATTCGATCTTGTCGTTCTAATGGAATAGCCGGCATGTGATGGACACCAACAAAATAGATACGAGTTAATGGATATTTAGAACGTAATAAATGAAAGATTAGTTCCAAATTACCACAATAAGTATTTCGATCAAAGTTGTTAGCTGTAAAGTCAGCCGTTAACTTGCCTAATGGATGTAATTGATCTACATAGGAAATAGCATCATTCGTTGTTCCATCTAAGATAATTAAATCGGGTTGATAGGCAGGCGCTGATTTGATTTGTGTAGCTAAATCAGGTACATGATTTTCGCTTGCCCAAGTATGATCAGTCGGTTTAGTGGGAATAACGGTTGCACCATTAACTGCAAAATTATGAAAGTTAAGTTGATGGCGCTTTACAAAGTCATCCAACATGCCAATCTTTAATTCATGGCCCGCAATTAGTGAATCGCCAAAGCTATAGAGAATTTTATGCTGCAAATGATCCATTGCGATTAACCTTTCTTTACTTAAAATAGGAATATCATTAATTATAATGCGCTTTCAATGATTCTGCAATTACTCCATTGATAAGTTAGAAATGAGAGAAGGGGTCAATAAACCATACAAAATCGTTGAAACGGGGGACTTTTGTGTAGTTAATATTTTCCTTAGTCATTATACTCATTCTCACTTTTACCAAGTGAAACACTAAAAAACAGTGCAACAATCTATTGCACTGTTTTATTTAGTCTTAGTTAATTCGTGATACTGGTTGAATTCAGTACGACTGATCAAATAAACTTGACCATCTGTTAGATTACGAACGCGATAAGATCTACTGAAAAAATGACAAGTCAATGCGATTAGCATCAGGATGACACCTATGCCATATAAAGTAAGAAAAGGAATTCCCACAAACATTAAGCAAGTTTCAACTGATGTAAAAGTTCGTTTCAATTCTGGGTAGGTACCGTCACCTTGTCGGAGTTCTTCCAAGGTGATTTTGATGGTGGTGAGGCAAAATCATTCATAATAGCGACCTTTAAGTTTAAATATTATTATTCATTATGAGCCATTGGATATGGTTGTGTTGCTGGTGGTAACGAAGGAATTAATTTTGAAGCGAATCGGTTGTCGGTTTCAATATCCCTTTGAAGTTGTTTTGTGTTTGTCTGTTGAAAAATTGAAAGATAGTCGTCAGGTATTTCGTAATTTATTTTTTCTCTTTCAAGATAGTTAATGAGATCTAAGAGATCTGGAAAATCAGACCAAAGAATTCGATAAGACTTATCTTAATCAAGTATGGTTAATAAGACGTAAATTTCTACTGTTGGAAAAGATAAATAAAGTGTTGGCCGCTTAATGACAGAAATATCGATCGTATATTTGTTTGATAATGGCACTTTTAGATGTTCTTTTTGATTGTTTGAAGATCCAAAATCAAGTCCATCGGGTAGTATTTGAAATGTAAGGTAACTTTCTTGACCGCCATAACGTGGAGTAGTTAGTTTACCATTTAATATCAACATCGCTGGAATATAAGCATTATCATTAAATGCCTTAGGCAAGGTTGAAATGTTTATTGCATTGATAAATTCTTGTCCACGTTAGGAGTTCTACACAATGGTGGTCGCGTTGGTTATGTTGGTGTGCCTCATTACAATAATCGTGCTCTTGGTTCAACTTTTGCCCAGAATATTGCCGTTGCTGGTGGCTCTGCTTCTGTTACTACTTACGACAAGCAATTCTTACTCAAGGAAGTTTTAGATGGTAATATCAATCCTGGCCGTGTGTTTACACAAACTTACTCTTTGGCAGATATTAATCAGGCCTATCAAGATATGCAGAACCGCAAAACCATTAAGGCAATGGTTAAGGTTACTAAATAAAAATGAATTTATTCTTATCCTATTGGTAAAAGCTTAGTAGATTAACGCTACTAAGCTTTTTTAATACTGACAAAATTAAGTACAAGTTGGTTTGATAATTACAAATTAATAGCAAGTCATTAGCCTCATGCAGCAACTAGACTAGTTGACCAATTTTAGAATAATCATTTTCATCAAAAAAACGAACAATATTTAATTTAATTAATTAAATTGTTCTTTATTTCGTGGTATTAATATGCTATTATCGGTTTTATTAAGTGAAAAGGTGACGTAATTATGAATAATAACTATTTTTACCAAACTTGTAAAGAAAGGATAAAATCTGAGTACAAAATTTATCTTGTGGCGCTTATCTTAGCGGCATTGGCCGATTTTATTAAAGAAAAGAGATTTAGCATTGGCCTTGGCACCATCATTTTGTTCCCGGTGTTTTACGCCATTATTTTTGGTGTGTTGGCGGGGCCAGAAGTTGGGAAGATTTTTAGTAGAAAAGAAGTTAAATTAGCGTCTAAACTAGTTATTATCGGCATTTGCCCATTCGTTGTTAAGTTAGGTATTACTGCTGGCGCAAATATCGACTTAATTTTAAATGCAGGTCCGGCGTTATTAGTTCATGGTTTTGGCAATCTTCTTGGACCTATTTTAGCCATACCAGTGGCGATGGCTTTAGGGATGAAAGAAGAGGCCATCGGTGCTTGTAGTTCGTTGAATCGAGAATATCATATGGCAATTATTAATGATACCTTCGGTGCTGACTCAAAAGAGGCAGAAGGAAGCATGGCGATTTATGTTGTGGGTGGCATGATCGGGACTATTTATTTTGGAATTATGGCTTCTGTCATTGGTGCTACAGGTATCTTTGACCCACAAGCTTTAGGAATGGCAACAGGTGTCGGCGCTGGGATCTTTATGGCCAGTGCTAGTGCAAGCTTGGCCACTATGTTTCCTGATGCAGCGCAAACGATCACCACGATGGCCAGCGCAAGTAATACTATTGCAGGTATTACGGGAATTTATATTACGATGTTCATCGCACTGCCAATGACTAAAAAATTATATACAATGCTAAGTCGAATTTCTGCCAAAAAGATTAGTACAGAGGGGTAAAAATGGATATTAGATATAGAGAATGGTTATTTTTGTTAAGTGTGTGTGGCGTTGGGACACTATTTTCAAACTTTTTAGGCTATGGTGTTAGTTTTACGAAAAGTTTACCTGGCGTTTTGATTTTGATTGCAGTAACAATGATGGCCGTCTTTTTAACTAGAGTAATTCCGGTGAAAATACCATTAATTGCTTATTGTTCTATTCTAGGTTTGATTTTGGCTTTACCAATTTCGCCTATCCATGAACTGGTGATTAAATCAGCCGATGCCATTGCGTTTGCCGCGCCATTTACAATTGTTGGTGCTTTTGCGGGAATAGCAGTTAGTGACCGAATTAAAGATTTTGTTAGTCAAGGCGTAAAATACCTTATTGTTGGTTTAGTTGTTATGACAGGTACTTTTGTTGGCTCATTGTTATTTGATTCTTTAATGTTAAAGCTGACAGGTGTTATCTAAATGAAAAAGATTTTAATTAGAGACGCGATGATTTTAGAGGAAGCGGGATTAGTTAAATGTCATCAAGATATTGAAATCACCGATTCGAAGATTACGGCAGTGACCGATACACTACCTAATGTAAACTTCGCTGGCGAAGTAGTTGACGGTCATAATAAATTATTCATGCCAGGCATGACGGATTCTCATTTACATACAGGCCAACAGCTTTTAAGGGGCCGTGTTCTTGATACGAAACCAATCATTTGGACGCGAATTATGCTCCCATTTGAAAGCAGAATGAATTCTAAGATAATGAAATTAAACGCTCAACTGGCTTCACTTGAATTGATTTCTAGTGGTACTACCAGCTTTATTGAAGCGGGTAGTTATTTTATGGATGAGGCCGCTAAAGTCTATCAAGATGTAGGATTGCGGGGTGCACTATCTTTCTCAACAATGGACGATCAAAACTTGCCCCAAAGCATTAGAATGAGTGCTGAAGAAGCAGTTAGTTACACGGATAATTTATATAATAGTTTTGATGGTCAAGGAAACTTGAGTGTTTATTATTCACTGAGAACAATGAACAATGCTTCTGACAAATTAATTCGATTAGCGGGTGAACATGCAAAAGAACGAGGAACTTTTTTGCAGGCACATATGAATGAATATCCAAAAGAAGTAGCTGATTTTAAAGAACGAACTGGGTTAACCCCGTATGAATATCTTGATAAAATGGGGTTCTTAGATGATAAATTTATTGGCGCGCATAGTATTTTTCTTTCAGACAAGGAAAAAGAATTGATCAAGACTAAGAAGAGTAAAATTAGCCATAGTCCGTTTAGTAACTGTGGCAAGGGAGTTCCTGACACACCGCATTTGATAGACGAAGCTGTTGTTATTGGCCTAGGAACAGATGGCGCAGCTCATGGTGGTTTAAGTATGTGGAATGAGGCCAAAATTTTCCGTTCCATCATGAATGTTTATTATGGGGTGCAACAAAAGAAACCGAATATAATGCCTGCAAATCGCATATTTTCAATGATTCTAGACGGTGGCGCAGAACTAATTAATCAAAAAGGGCAGCTGGGAAAAATAAAACCTGGGTACACCGCAGATTTAATTAGCATCAATCTTAATGCGCCACATCTAATACCAACAGGAATCGTAACGAATATGCTTTTAGAAAGTGTTAATGCAAATGATGTTTGTGACTCGATGGTAGCCGGCAAATGGTTGATGCGAAACCGGGAGTTTTTGACAATTGATGCGGAAAAAGTCGAGTATGAAGCCAATAAAATGGTTGAAAAAATATTTAATTAGATTAGGAGTAACTTAGTGCAATTATTATTAATTATCTTAATTACGTTGTTTGGGGCGTTAGTTCGCTCCGTTTTTGGTTTTGGCGAAGCTTTAGTGACAATGCCTTTGTTAGCTTTAATAGGCCTGCCTTTACCAACAGCCACTGCTTTAATTGGTGCGGTGGGATTTCTAGTGGCATTACCAGCAACAATTAGGTATCGCGCCAATATTGACTGGCCAACTATTTTGCGCCTTTTAGCAGGGTCATTAATAGGCATCTCTTTTGGTATCTATCTTGTGAAAACAGTTCCTACAAAGCTCGTGCTATCAGCTTTAGGTATTTTTCTGATTATTTATGGTAGTTATAGTCTTTATCGCAGTTTTCACCACGAAATTAAAGGCGCACATTTAAAAAATAGTGGCTGGGATTTTATCGCCGGCTTTGTTTCCGGAACTTTAGGCAGTGCCTATAATTCACATGGCGTTCCAGTTGCCGTTTATGGTACTTTAAAAAAATGGCCTGCCGCTAAACTTAGGGGAATCTTACAAGCCCACTTCTTAATTGTGGGCTTACTAGTTGTTATTAGCCATATTACCGCTGGATTTTGGAGTTTAGCAGCATTTAAACTATTGCTATATGCGGCACCAGGCCTTATTGTGACAGTGATTTTAGGTAACTACATTGTGGATCACATTGCTCCAGAAAAACTAATCAAGTATATCTACGCTATGCTAATATTATTCGGCGTGTTACTCCTATTTAGATAGTTTAGGAACTTCATTTACCAGCTCACTTAAACATTGGCAAGCAAAACGGCATTACTAAAGCAGAAATTAGTGCTACGATTACCCACTTAGCTTTTTGTGTTGGTTGGCCTAAGTCCTGGTCTGCTTTTAATTTAGCCAAAGAAATTTGGCAATAATTAACGTAAAGTTACTTATTATTTAATTGATCAACTAACTATTGGCTTAAATTTGTCGAATTTATAATACTTAAATTAAAAATTCGACTTGTTTTTTAATTTTTTTGCATTGTATAATAAAAAATATTCATTGGAGGTCACGCGCATGTTAATGTTTCGTCAACCACAATTGAATAGTTATTATTGGCTTAGCTATTTTAGCAAGCGTCCGTAGCAATATTAAGATGCGGACGCCGTGCAGACAACGTTCGTGTCTATTAGCTGGCCTTATTAGCGTGCATGCCTAATAGATATGTTTATCAAATCTATTAGGTTAAGTCTAATTTCAGCTGAGATCAATAATCCTAGACTTTTACCATACCTTTTTAGATTTGACCGTTGTTTATGGCCAAATTTAGAAAGGTATTTTTTATTGTTCGGGAGGATTTAAGTTGGAAGATAAATTAAGTAGTGACAATAGTGTGGTAAAAGCACAGATAGCAACTAAACCAGGTGAGAAAACTTTTTTTGGGCAACCATTAGTTTTACGAACCTTATTCATGACCGAGTTTTGGGAAAGATTTAGTTATTACGGGATGCGCGCTATTCTGTTATTTTATATGTATGATGCCGTTGCTCATGGCGAATTGGGCATGAACGTCAAATTAGCAACGGCGATTATGGCTATTTATGGCTCTTTAGTTTATATGACCAGTATTATTAGTGGTTTTATTAGTGATCGTATCACGGGGACAGCTAAGACAATTTTATATGGTGGTATTTTAATTATGATTGGCCATATTATACTAGCGATGCCGATTGGCAAAGGTGCTTTGTTTGCCTCAATTGCTTTGATCACACTAGGAACTGGTCTGTTAAAGACTAATGTATCAGAAACATTTGGTTCATTATACGAGCCTGGCGATCTGCGACGTGATTTGGGATACAGTATCTTTGTGATGGGGATTAATTTAGGATCTTTATTGGCGCCATTTTTCGTATCTTATATTGGGCAAACTTATAATTGCCATGTCGGTTTTTCATTAGCGGCATTGGGAATGGCGTTAGGATTAATCGTCTATATTCATCATTATCAGCAGCTACCAGCATCGAGCAAAATGCCGACAGATCCCTTAACACCATCACAACGAAAAAAATTATTAACAAAAGTGGTGATTGGGGTTGGTAGCATTGCAGCGGCGCTCTTGATTTTAAATGCTTTTCACGTTTTAACTGGCAATGGCATTGTTAAAACGATTACAATTATTGGCGTGGTTCTGCCGATCATTTACTTTATTGTTATGTTTCGTAGTGCTAAGGTAACCGCCACAGAAAAGCGTCATTTGCACGCCTATATTTATGTTTTTATTGCCGAAGTTGTCTTTTGCATGGTCTTAGAACAGGCTACGGTCGTTTTAACGCTCTTTGCACAAAATCAAGTGCAACTTAATATTGCTGGTTTTCACTTTCAAAGTGGCCAATTTCAATCGTTAAATCCACTATTTATTATCATTTATTCGCCATTATTTGCATTGCTCTGGACGCGTCTGGGTAAACGTCAACCAACAGCTGCAACGAAATTTTCTTGGAGTTTAATTTTTACAGGGGTAGCCTTTATGGTCATGATATTACCAGTTTGGCTGCACGGTACCCATACTCGAGTGACGTTTCTATGGTTGGTACTCAGCTGGGGGATTATGGAAGTTGGTGAATTATTGATGTCGCCAATTGGTTTATCAGTAACATCTAAATTAGCACCACAGGCTTTTAAATCACAAATGATGAGTATGTGGTTTTTAGGTAATGCGGCTGCACAAGCAGTCAACGCCCAAATCATGCCCTACTTTACACCTCAAAACGAAATCATTTACTTTGGTTTAGTTGGCGGTTTCACGGTTGTGGTTGGTTTGATTGTGATGTTCTTAATTCCGAAAATAAATCGACTGATGGCATAATGTCTATCCATTGAAAAAGTATGAAAATACCATCACACTTCCATAATTGACAAGGAACACTTGTGCATTTATACTATGAACAAGTTAATAATCTCGGTTTTAATCCCCGGATTAAAGTCATTATGAGCATCAATCAACTTCTACTAGGGCTTGTCAATTCTGACATGAGGAAGTTGATTGATGCTTTTTATATTTTTGGAAGGTATTGTTGTGAAAATTGAAGTTAAAACAATTAGTGACTTAACGGCTCAAGAATTTTGCCAGATTGCCCAGGAGCGGATTAAAGTCTTTGTGGTTGAACAAAATTGTCCTTACCAGGAAATTGATGAACTAGACGAAGCCGCCTATCATTTGCTATTAAAAAATGACCAAAATAATTTAGTCGGTTATACGCGTATCATCAATAAAAATGCTAAACCAATAACTTTTGGGCGGGTACTCGTTCCCAAACAATATCGCAGCCATCAATATGGGCGACTATTGGTTCAAGCAACGATTGAGAAAGCTCAAGAACTATTTCCAAATCAATCAATTCAAATCCAGGCACAGGCGTACTTAGAAAATTTCTATCATTCCTTCGGCTTCGAACCGATTTTTGATGTTTATTTAGAAGATGGAATTCCACATTTGAATATGAAATTGGGGGTTGATTAATAAGATGTTAAATCATTTGCTACTAAAGGGTTTATAAGGATGAAAGTCATTCAATAAAAGTAATACGCATTCATTAAATTTTCGGTTCATTTATAAATGAATATGATAACAAGTAAAGTCTTAAGATTTTCATCGCAATCTTAAGGCTTTTTTCTTGACCGCTAGCGGGCTTGAAGGCATAAACTAAACATGTATCTAGATAAAGCGCTATCTTATTGGATCATCAAACTATTAATTAAGAAAGAGGAATAATCATGCCAAGACAAACAATTAATCCTTATACTAATGAAGTTTTAAAAACATTTGCGGATGCTACCGATGAGGAAATTGAACAAACATTAACAACCGCCGACAAGTTATATCACGAAATGAAGCATCAAACGATTAATGAACGTGCTATTATTTTGCATCAAATCGCTGACTATCTGCGCGAGCATAAATCTGAATTAGCTAAAGTGATGACTTTAGAAATGGGTAAGTTAATTTCAGAGTCTGAAGGCGAGGTTGAATTGTGTGCCATAATTGCTGATTATTTTGCTGATCATGGCGAGGCAATGTTACAACCAACTTTATTGCATACTATGGCTACTGGTGAGGCCAAAATTTATAAACATGCAACTGGTGTTATCCTAGCCGTTGAGCCTTGGAACTTTCCTTATTATCAGATTATGCGTGTCTTTGCACCAAACTTTATGGTGGGTAATCCAATGATCTTACGCGATGCGGCTAATATTCCTTGGTCTGCTCAAACTTTTGCCGAAATGGCCATTAAAGCTGGCGCACCGGTCGGTTCAATTACCAATTTATTTATGAGTTACGATCAAGTTGGTCAGCTTATTGCTGATCCCCGTATTCAAGGAGTAGCTTTAACCGGATCAGAACGTGGCGGTAGTGCAGTTGCTCAAGAAGCGGGTAAGAATTTAAAAAAGAGCACGTTAGAACTTGGTGGCCAAGATGCCTTTGTTGTTTTGGACGATGCCAATATGGAAGATGTATGTAATATTGCTTGGCGGGCGCGTTTATATAACTCGGGTCAAGTTTGTACATCATCTAAACGGTTTATTGTCATGGACCAAGTTTATGATGAATTCCTTGAAAAGTTAGTAGCTAACTTTGCTTCGGTTAAGCCAGGTGATCCAATGGACCCGACAACAACGTTGGCACCAATGAACACCAAAAAAGCCAAAGAGAAATTACAAAAACAAGTGGATGAAGCAATAGCAGCAGGTGCAACAGTTGTTTACGGCAATGAAAGCTATGATTTAGAAGGCCAATTCTTTATGCCTACAATTTTGACCGACATTACTTCTGATAATCCAGCTGCGCATACCGAGATGTTTGGACCAGTTGCTCAGGTTTATCGGGTTCATAGTGAGGAAGCAGCAATTGCGCTGGCTAATGATTCTCAATATGGCTTAGGGGGAATTGTCTTTAGTGGTGATCCATTGCACGGCGAAGAGGTTGCGGCTCAAATCGAAACAGGCATGGTCTTTGTTAATAACTTCATGGTTTCATTACCAGAATTACCATTTGGTGGTGTCAAAAATTCAGGTTATGGCCGAGAACTAAGTGAGCTTGGACTGCTGGCTTTCGTTAATGAGCAACTTATTGTCACCACAAGTCATTCTGATTTAAACAATCTAGCTGGTGGCCTAATCAAAACTGATCCAGAAAAAGAATAGGTTTAATTAGTTTAAATTGCGAGAAAATTTTTAAATGATGACGCTTCTTAGATACTTTTCAAACGTGTTAAGTGATTTTAAAATCAGCTATGATTTCATAAAAAAAGTGTAGGAGAAAAATCCTGCACTTTTTTAACATGGTCTAAACATTCATCCGTTAAATCATTGGTTATTAGAAATGCGAAAAATGATATTTTCTGTAAAGGTATCACTAATCCAACACATGAAATTGTGCTAATAAATTTTGTGACGTTTGCGGGTTTTTATATTCGGAAACAACATAACTATATTCGAAACGTCTGACAATACTTTCCAGGACATGGTAGAATGAAGTTGCTAACTAATTTCATTTTATCGTTCCTATTTTTACTATTAAATTGGCGGATAAAAATACATTTTCAGAAAAAATACGGTAAATGAAAGCAATCTTCATTAATCTATCCTTACTAGCTGAGATGTTTCATTTTTAGTACCTGGCACTAAATACGTAATTTTTACAAAAATAAGGGCTACAAACCCTTGATATAGAAGAGGTTATAATTTATGGCAACAATCCAATGGTTTCCCGGACATATGGCTAAAGCGCGTCGGGAAATTCAAGAACAATTAAAATTAGTTGATTTAGTTATTGAAATTTGTGATGCGCGAATTCCCGAGAGTTCACGCAATCCCATGATGAATGAAATTGTTCAACAAAAGCCACATTTACTTGTTTTAAACAAGACTGATTTGGCTGACCCTAAGCAAACTAAAGCATGGCAACAATACTATAAGGCACAAGGACAACCCACGATTGTCACAGATGCTCAGCATCAAAACCCCTTAAATCTAGTTCAACAAAAGGCCAATGAGATTTTAAAGGATAAATTGGCTTTGCGAGCACAACGCGGCATTAAAAATATGACTATTCGGGCGATGTGCATGGGTGTGCCTAACTCAGGTAAGTCTACTTTTCTTAATCGTTTAGTGGGTAAGAACGTGGCTGTCACCGGTAATCGCCCAGGGGTCACAAAAAATCAAAATTGGTTGAAGACTAAGCAAAATTTGGAAATTTTAGATACGCCGGGTATTTTATGGCCTAAATTTGATGACCAAGAAATTGGCGTTAAGTTGGCTTTAACTGGTGCAATAAAAGAAGGATTGTACCATGAAGACGACGTTGCTCTGTTTGCTTTAAGTTATTTCCGTAACTATTATCCGCAAGTTTTGACGGAAAAATTAGGGGTTGGACCTAAACAATTGGCTTTATCTGATCCTGATTTGCTTTTAGCATTAACTAAGAAGTTTGGCTTTAAAGATGAGTATGAACGGATGGCGCAAAAAATTATTTTTGATTTGCGTAAGGGGACTTTAGGTCGGATTACCTTAGAACAAGCGCCCGTTAGTGCAACGGAGGCTTAACTATTGGCAGTGTCAATTAAAGAAATTAAAGCCCAATTATCCCAACAGCCCAGTCCTGAATTATTAGCGCAACTGGCTGCTGATCCTCGTAAGGGTGTCCAAGCAGCATTACAACAATTTCAGCGGCAACAAGACAAGTTAGTAGCCCGCCAACAAGCTTTGCAAGAACGGCTAGTACTAGAACATGAATTATGGCCGACTTATCCATTAATTGCTGGAATCGATGAAGTGGGTCGCGGACCTTTAGCTGGTCCAGTGGTTACGGCCGCGGTAATTTTGCCTCATAATTTTGCTGTTTTAGACGTCAATGACTCTAAACAACTTTCTGCAAAAAAACGTGAAGAACTTTATTTAAAGATTTGTGGTGCTGCAATTGATATTAGTATTGGGATTGCCGATGCTCAGATGATTGATCGAGAGAACATCTATCATGCGACTGAATTGGCAATGGGCCAAGCGGTGCAGCACTTATATTATCAACCGCAATTTTTATTAGTCGATGCGATGCATGTACCGGTTGATTTGCCACAGCGCAAGTTAATTAAGGGCGATGCTAAATCGGCCAGTATTGCTGCGGCTAGTATTGTCGCTAAGCAAGTGCGGGATCACTTAATGGCAATGTATGATCATGTTTATCCAGGTTATGATTTTCAAGATAATGCTGGTTACGGCACGAAGAAACATTTAGCTGGTTTGGCAGCTTTAGGTAGCACACCGATTCATCGCCAATCCTTTAGTCCAGTTAAAAAATACAACCGCTAATTAAAAAAATTCTAAATCACCTGCGTATTTAATGACGTAGGTGATTTTTTATGGAAAAAAATAATATTTTACTGGCCGCCAAAATGAATCCAAATTGGCGTTATCAAGATCAATTGAATTTAGCTAACTTATTACGCCAGCAACCAAGTCAGGACATGTTTGCTAGTTGGCGGGAACTTAATCACTTTTTACGCGAAGAACTAGCGTTGTTTCCCAGCGAGTTAGTCGAAGTAGTACCACCGACGGACAAATTTATGACATTGTTAGATGCTGATTATCCTAGTGCCTTAGCCGAGATTTATCAGCCACCAGTGCTGCTCTTTTATCGCGGCCGACGGGAATTATTGACTCAGCGTAAATTGGCTATTGTTGGTGCGCGAATGTGTACGACATATAGTCAGCATTGTTTGCGACAATTGTTGCCGGAGCTAGTTCAAGCTAACTTAGTGACAGTTAGTGGGCTGGCTTCTGGTGTTGATACCTTGGTTCATCAAGAAACGTTAATTGCTGGTGGACAAACAATCGCTGTGATTGGCAATGGGTTAAACATTAGTTACCCGCGGACTAATCAGTTACTACAAGCTCGGCTGGGCCAAGAGGGTTTAGTTTTGTCAGAGTATTTACCAGATGCACCACCGCAGAAATTTCATTTTCCACAACGTAATCGCATTATTGCCGGGTTGGCTGTCGGAACATTGGTTACTGAGGCTAAGCAACGTAGTGGTTCTCTAATTACTGCCAATTTAGCATTACAAGAAAATCGCAATGTCTATGCTATTCCTGGTGGCTTATTTTCACCATTATCTGTCGGTACGAATGAATTAATTCAAGCCGGGGCGCTGCCGGTTTTAAAAGCTAGTGATATTCTCGATGATTTATCGCTTAATGACTAATTGAGGCGGCCTTTTTTAAGTCGTTAATTTGCTAAAAAATGATCAAATTTGTTAAATTAAAGATTTCTGATAGTTGACAAGTAGTTGAAATCTAGCTTATGATTATTTCCGGTTTGATCACCGCCGTATTTTGACGGTTATATTATATATAGTAGATAACGGATTTAGGAAAGGAGTTTTTGCATGGCCACGAAAAATCTTGTGATTGTGGAATCCCCAGCAAAAGCCAAAACAATTGAAAAATATCTCGGACGAAATTATAAAGTTGTTGCTAGTTTAGGACACGTTCGGGATTTACCTAAGAGCCAAATGGGAATTGATATCGAACATGATTATGAACCTCGTTATATTTCAATTCGTGGTAAAGGCGATGTGATCAAGGGATTAAAGTCAGCGGCTAAAAAAGCCGATCATATTTATCTGGCAGCCGATCCCGATCGCGAAGGGGAAGCCATTGCTTGGCATGTTTCCCACTTACTTAATTTGAGCCCCGAAGATAATAATCGCGTTGTCTTTAATGAGATTACTAAAGATGCTGTTAAAAATGCTTTTAAAACACCTCGTAGTATTGATATGAACTTGGTCGATGCCCAACAAGCACGGCGAATCTTAGACCGGTTAGTGGGTTATTCGATTAGTCCTATTCTCTGGGCTAAAGTTAAAAAAGGCCTCAGTGCTGGTCGAGTTCAGTCCATTGCTTTGAAACTAGTCATTGACCGTGAAAAGGCAATTAACGCTTTTATTCCCGAGGAGTATTGGAGTTTAGCTGCTGAATTTCAAAAGGGACGCGGTAAGAAATTTGCCGCGAATTTCTACGGCTTTGATGGCAAGAAACAACCACTAGCTGATAATGATGCAGTTCAAGCTGTTTTACAAAAAGTTGATAAATCAGCGCCATTTACTGTTCAAAAGGTCACCAAAAAGGAACGGAAACGTTTCCCAGCAGCGCCATTTACAACAAGCTCACTCCAACAAGAAGCTAACCGGCGTTTGAATTATAAAACGCGTAAAACGATGATGATTGCTCAGCAATTATATGAAGGAATTAACTTAGGCGGTAAAGAAGGAACAGTCGGCTTAATTACCTATATGCGGACCGACTCGACACGTATTTCCGCTGTTGCTAAGCATGAAGCGGCTACTTACCTACACGAAACTTTAGGTGAAGAATACGCTGCAACTAAATTACGTAAGACTAAAAATCCTGAAGGCGCCCAAGATGCCCATGAAGCCATTCGGCCTAGTTCAGTGATGCGCACGCCTGATTCTTTAAAGGATGTGCTTACGCGCGATCAGTTCCGGTTGTATCAATTAATTTGGTCACGCTTTGTCGCCAGCCAAATGACGCCAGCTGTTTTCGATACAGTAACTGTTAATTTAGAACAAAATGGTGTGATCTTTCGCGCTAATGGTTCGCAGATGAAGTTTGCTGGTTTTACCAAGATTTACCAAACTGCAACTGATGAATCTAAAGATAATCTTTTGCCGAAGTTAGAAGTCGGCGATGATGTTAAGTTAGTTAAAACAGATCCCCAACAACATTTCACACAGCCACCAGCTCGTTATACTGAAGCAAGTTTGGTTAAGGCATTGGAAGAAAATGGCGTTGGTCGACCATCAACTTACGCCCCAACCATTGATACGATTCAAAAACGTTATTACGTTAAGTTAAATGGTAAGAGTTTTGAACCAACTGAGTTAGGTGAAATTGTTGATAAATTAATTGAAGAGTTTTTCCCAGATATTGTGAATATTGACTTCACCGCTAAATTGGAAGATGAATTAGATGGTATTGAAGAAGCTAAAGAGAATTGGGTGGCTGTAGTTGATCGTTACTACAAACCATTTGCTCAAGAGTTAGACAAAGCTGAAAAAGGTATCGAAAAAATTCAAATTAAAGATGAGCCAGCTGGTTTTGATTGTGATATCTGTGGCGCACCAATGGTGATTAAAATGGGACGATTTGGTAAGTTTTATGCTTGCAGTCGTTTCCCAGATTGCCGTAATACTAAAGCGATTGTCAAAGAGATTGGCGTTGTTTGTCCTAAATGTGGCGAAGGCCAAGTGATTGAACGCAAATCAAAACGTAATCGGATCTTCTATGGTTGCTCCCGCTTCCCAGATTGTGATTTTGTCTCTTGGGATAAACCAGTAGGTCGTGATTGTCCAGTTGACGGTCATTACCTGGTTGAGAAGAAAGTTAAAGGTGGTCGCCAAGTTATTTGTCCAAACGGTGACTATGAAGAACAAGTGCAGAAATAAGACTTAGATTGTGTTTCAGTCAATTCATCACATGGCACACGCTAATTGAAACGTGCTGCAAGCTACTGGTGACAGTGAATTTAAGCGCGAATCTCCTTACGTTAATACGCAATGATTTTCTCATTTAAATCCACGTCACTAACCCATAGCTTTCTGCACTCTAATAATAAAGGATGGTTATTAAATGACAGATATGCCTGTTGTTAATGTTGTTGGCGCCGGCTTGGCTGGTTCCGAAGCGGCTTGGCAAATTGCCCAGCGTGGCGTTAAAGTACGTTTGTATGAAATGCGACCGGTAAAATCAACACCTGCGCATCATACGGATCAGTTTGCAGAATTAGTTTGTACTAATTCATTGCGCGCTAATCAAATCACGAATGCCGTTGGCTTATTAAAAGAAGAAATGCGCCGGCTAAATTCTTTAGTGATGACCTCAGCAGATGCTAATGCCGTACCAGCCGGTGGTGCTTTAGCTGTTGATCGTGATGACTTTTCTGGTCAAATCACCACAACACTTCGGGAGCATCCTAATATTGAAGTGATCGCTGAAGAATTGAGTGAATTTCCAGAAGGTATCACGGTGGTTGCAACTGGACCTTTAACCTCACCAGCGATGGCTGAGCAAATTCAACAATTAAATGGTGCTGAAGGGCTGCATTTTTATGACGCAGCAGCGCCTATTTTGACAAAAGAATCAATTGATTTTGATAAGGTTTATTTGAAATCTCGCTATGATAAGGGTGAGGCAGCTTATTTAAATTGTCCCATGACCCGTGATGAATTCATGGCTTTCCGTGACGCGCTAGCTACTGCGGAACAAGCTGAAATGCATGGTTTTGAAGATGATCAAGTCTTTGAAGGTTGTATGCCGATTGAAGTAATGGCTCGTCGTGGTGAAAAAACGATGTTATTTGGTCCGATGAAACCTGTTGGTTTAGAAGATCCTAAAACGAATCAACGGCCTTATGCAGTTGTCCAACTACGTCAGGATAATGCGGCTGGTAGCTTGTATAATATTGTCGGATTCCAAACTCATTTGAAATGGGGCGAACAACGCCGAATTTTCAGAATGATTCCTGGTCTAGAAAATGCAGAGTTTGTTCGTTATGGGGTTATGCATCGTAATACCTTTATGAATTCACCTGAAGTTTTGCAACCAACGTATGAATCTAAGCAAAAAGCCGGCCTATTCTTTGCTGGACAAATGACTGGTGTTGAAGGCTATGTTGAAAGTGCTGCTAGTGGCCTTTTAGCAGGGATTAATGCTGCTCGAATGGCTCAAGGACAAGCAACGTTAACATTAGATCCCGCAACTGCTATCGGTTCAATGGCGAACTACATCACCCACACGAATGGTAAGCATTTCCAACCAATGAATGCTAACTTCGGGATTTTAGCACCGCTACCTGAAAAAATCCGTGATAAAAAAGCACGTTACCAAGCTTTAGCTAAACGAGCACTTGATTTGATCGATCAAACTGCTGTTGAAGTTAACGCTTAATACTTTTTACTCGAAACCTTCCGACAATATGTTAAAGTAGAGATATTGGCTGGAGGTTTTTTTATGGCAGAAATTGAGTGGGTGGACAGTTTTGCCCGCTATTTAGTAGTTGAACGGCAATATTCTGAATTAACAGAAATTGCCTATTTAGATGATATTCACGATTTTACGACTTTTCTAGAAAATAACGGCGGACTGGATTCCTATCAAGATGTGCATCAATTTGAAGTGGAGACTTATTTAGCCGATTTAACACGCAAAAAGTTATCAAGGACCACAATTAGTCGTAAAATTTCAGCCTTAAGGTCCTTTTATCGCTATTTAGAAAATCGTAAGCTAGTATCACAAAATCCATTTGCGACTGTTCAAATTAAAGGCCAGTCTAAAACTTTACCGCGCTTTTTTTATGAACAGGAAATGCAAGTGCTTTTTGATTCAGTCCAAGGTGATGAACCACTAACCCAACGTAACCGCGCATTGTTAGAACTTTTTTATGCGACGGGTATGCGGGTGAGCGAAGTTGCCAATTTAACGCTGTCGCAATTAGATTTTTCGATGCGGATTGTCTTAGTTCATGGTAAAGGTAATAAAGATCGTTATGTGCCTTTTGGTCACCATGCGCAACACGCACTGGAAACTTATCTTGCCGACGGACGTCAAAAATTATTGAAAGCGCAATCTGACCTAGATTATGTTTTTTTGAATCGTTTTGGTAAGCCGATTACACCGCGCGGCATTGCTTATGCGCTGGAACAAGTCATTAAAAAATCCAGTTTAACGAGTGATATTCATCCGCATATGCTGCGCCATACTTTTGCCACGCATATGCTTGACCATGGTGCCGACTTACGAACGGTTCAGGAATTATTAGGTCATGCGAGCTTGTCCTCAACGCAAATTTACACGCATGTCACTATGCAGCATTTGCAGTCGGACTATCAACAGTTTTTCCCACGAGCGACTGAAAAAAACAATCAGAATAAAAATTAAGTGAGGTCAAATTATGACAACAATCGTTGCAGTTAAACATCACGACCAAATCGCTATCGCTGGCGATGGCCAAGTGACAATGGGTGAGAAGTATATTTCTAAAGGAACAGCACACAAAATTCGTCGTATCTATGATGATAACGTTATTATTGGTTTTGCCGGTGGTGTTGCTGATGCTTTCACATTAGCTGATTGGCTTGAAAAGAAGTTAAAAGCTTATAGCGGTGACTTGCGCCGTTCAGCTGTGGAACTTGCTCAAGATTGGCGTAAAGATTCAACACTACAAAAACTTGAAGCGATGTTAATTGCTTTTGATAAAGACAACCTATTGTTAATTTCTGGTAATGGCGAAGTGATCGAGCCTGATGAAGATGTTGTTTCAATTGGTTCTGGTGGCTACTTTGCACAGGCCGCGGCCATTGCGATGACCCGTCATGCTGACGAGATGAGCGCAACAGAGATTGCCCATGAAGCTGTTGACATTGCAGGTTCAATCGATATTTTCACCAACCATGATATTATGACGGATCAATTTTAAAGGAGTCAGATAAATGCCTTTGGAAAAAACACCAAGAGAAATTGTTGCAGCTTTAGATGAATATGTTATCGGCCAACATGATGCCAAACGTGCCGTTGCGATTGCCTTGTACAATCGTTATCGTCGTCATCAATTAAGCGAACAAATGCAACATGATATTACCCCTAAGAACTTATTAATGATTGGACCTACTGGTGTCGGTAAAACCGAAATTGCCCGCCGCTTAGCTGCAATCGTTAATGCACCTTTTGTTAAAGTAGAAGCAACGAAATTTACCGAAGTTGGTTATGTTGGTCGTGACGTTGAAGCTATGGTCCGTGATTTAGCAGAAACAGCCGTTGGTATTGAACAAAAAGAAGCCTATGCTAAAGTTCGTGTTCAAGCCGAAAAGGAAGCTAACAAGAAGTTAATTCGCTTATTAGCCCCAGGTGAGAAAAAAGAAAAGAAACAAGCTCAACCTAATAACATCATGCAAATGATGAATCAATTGATGACCCAACAACCCGACCAAGAGACCGAAGAAGATAACGACAACAAGAACGTTTCTTCTGAAGTACTCGATCAACGCATGGATCTAGCTGAGAAGTTAGAAAAAGGGTTATTAGAAAATCGCGAAGTAACTGTTAAAGTTGATGAACCAAAGAAAGCCAATCAAATGAGTGATATGATGGGCAGTATGGGTGTTGACATGGGCGACATGCTTGGTCAAATTACGCCGAAACGTAAAATTTCGCGTACATTGCCTGTTAAAGAAGCGCGTGAAGTTTTGATTAAGCAATATTCTGAAAAGTTAGTTAACCAAGACGATCTTTATCAACGTGCAATTCAACGCGCTCAAGATGATGGTATTATCTTCATCGATGAAATTGATAAATTATCTTCTAAGAGTAAAAACTCTGGCGATGTTTCCCGCGAAGGGGTTCAACGCGATATTTTACCAATCGTTGAAGGTTCACAAGTAAACACGAAATACGGTCCGTTAGACACTAGTCATGTCTTGTTTGTCGGTTCTGGGGCGTTTGCTCAAACTAAACCAAGTGATTTGATTCCTGAATTACAAGGTCGTTTCCCGATTCGAGTTGAGTTGAATGATTTAACAAAAGATGATTTTGTTGAAATTCTAACTGAGCCACGTTCAGCTTTAATTAAACAATACATCGCTTTAGTTGGAGCTGATGGCGTTAAGCTAACCTTCACTAAAGAAGCTATCGACAAAATTGCTGAGACCGCTGATGACGTCAATAAACGAACTGATAATATTGGTGCTCGGCGCTTAGCAACAATTCTCGAAAAAGTTCTTGAAGAAGTTCTATTTGATGGCCCAGATATGCAAATGGGTGAGATCATGATTACTGAGAAGTATGTCGCTGATCGGATTGATAACATTGTTGCCGATCAAGATTTAACTAAATATATCCTTTAGTGAGTGGTGATAAAATGCAAATCGAATTAAATAATGAATTTTACCGTGTGATTATGGATACCAAGGGTGCTGAATTACAAAGCGTTATTGGTCAACATAACCATTATGAGTTTTTATGGCAAGCAGATCCGAAAGTTTGGGGTCGCCATGCGCCAGTACTATTTCCAATTGTGGGACGTCTAAAGAATGATGAATATCGTTACCAAGGTCAAACTTACCATATGACGCAACATGGGTTTGCACGTGATAACGAGTTCGAAGTTGAACGTCAAACAGACCACAGTATTACCTTTTTGCTCAAAGATTCAGAAGCAACTCGGGCAATTTATCCCTTTAAATTTGAATTTCGGGTTAAATATTCTTTAATTAATCAGTTAATTAAAGTTAGCTATTATGTGACAAACCCAAGTACAACGGAACCTTTGTACTTTAGCGTTGGTGGTCACCCTGGTTTCCGTGTGCCTTTAGCTGATGACGCTAAGTTTGAAGACTATTTCTTACGCTTTAAACCAAGTAAGAGTCGAATTCAAATTCCGCTTGGTGAAAACGGTGGAATTAATTATGCTAAACGGACGTTAGCACCAACCGATGTTGATTGGCAGATTAATCATGATGTCTTCAAAGATGATGCGTTGATTTTCCAATTACCAGATGCTAACGAAGTTCAAATTCTTTCTGATAAAACCGATCATGGTATTAGCTTAAAGACGAAAGACGCGCCTTATGTGGGAATTTGGTCTGCTTATCCGACAACGGGTGACTACATCTGTATCGAACCATGGTGGGGCATCGCAGATCCAACTGATGCTAGTGGTGAATTGACTGAAAAGCTAGGAATTAACAAACTTGATCCAAACGGCGAATTTAAAGCAAAATATTCAATCTCATTTAAGTAATTCTTGTCCTTCGCCCTTTTTAAGGTGTCTTGTGTGGTGGAATCACTTTTAATTTCAACCCAACAAAAAAAGGAATGATCATTGATCATTCCTTTTTCTTGTGGTGGTAATACCAACCAAATGGGACTAAATTTTCATTATGTGCACGAATTCGTTTGATGTTTTCCCGGTGCCGGTAAAAGATAAAGATTGTTAAGGCAAAAGCCACTAGCGTTAAGAACCAATCGTGATAGTAAAACGACGTTAGCGTGATTAACACCATACCTAACATACTAGCAACACTAACCATACTTGATAGACACAAAATTGTGACAAAAATAGCGACTGCGATAATGAAAAAGTGCGGGTTATAAGTTAACAAGATCCCTGCGCTTGTGGCCACAGCTTTACCACCCTTAAATTTCAAGAAGATTGAAAAAGAGTGACCTAAAATAGCCGCCAAGCCAAAGACTAACACCAAGTAATGCGGTGGAGTGAAATTAAACCAAATCGGTAAGGCAGCAGCAAGTGAGCCTTTTAAAATATCACAAAACAAGACGACGGTTCCCGCAACGCGGCCTAAAACGCGGTAAGTATTAGTGGTACCGATGTTGCCACTACCGTATTGGCGAATATCTTTATGATAAAAAAGTTTGCCAATTACCACGCCTGAGGGAAAAGATCCAATAATATATGCTAAAATTAATAAGACTGCAAATTTCAAATTGATTCCTCCGATACATGCGACTAATTGTACCATGAATGATTTGATCCGTGGTAGTTTGATTAAAAATTTAAAAATTCTTGATTAATGAATAGCCTCTTGGAAATAAACGATCAGGTTAGTCCGGTTGACAGATCGTCATGATTCCATTAGGCTATTGCTAATAGAACATACATTCGTCTTGATTGAGACAAATGGAGGGTAACATGGCAAAAAAAGCACAATATGATGATAGTTCAATTCAAATATTAGAAGGATTAGAGGCAGTACGCAAGCGCCCGGGAATGTATATTGGTTCTACGGATGCGCGTGGACTGCATCATTTGGTTTACGAAATCGTTGATAATGCGGTTGATGAGGCCTTGGCCGGTTTCGGTAAAAAAATTGATGTCGTCATTAATGCTGACGGTAGCTTAACAGTTAGTGACCAAGGACGAGGAATGCCAACAGGTATGCATGCTTCTGGTCGACCAACCATTGAAGTTATTTTGACGGTTTTACATGCCGGCGGTAAATTCACCGAGAATAACTATAAGACATCAGGTGGGTTACACGGTGTTGGTGCCTCAGTTGTTAATGCCCTTTCCAGTTGGTTAACGATTGAAGTTGCTCGCGATCATGAATTATACCGTGAGAAATTTGTTAATGGCGGCCATCCAGATGGTAGCTTAAAGAAAGTCGGCCGAGCTAAAATTAAATCCGGTACGACCTTAACCTTTATGCCTGACCCAGAAATCTTTTCAACGGTTAATTTTAATTACGATACGTTGGCTGAACGTTTACGTGAGTCAGCCTTCTTACTCAAGGGTTTAGGAATCACCCTAACCGATAAACGTGGTGAAGAAGAGCGCCAAGATATTTTCAAATTTGATGATGGCTTACAATCATTTGTCCGTTACTTAAATGAAGATAAGGATACCTTGTCAGATGTCATTAGTATTGAAGGCACTCGTGATGAGATTGAAATTGAGTTTGCTGGCCAATACAATGATGGTTACTCTGAAAATATCATTTCCTTCGTCAACAACGTGCGGACAGGTGATGGTGGTACACATGAGGTTGGTATGAAGTCTGGGTTAACTAAGGCCTTTAATGACTATGCTCGTAAAGTTGGTTTATTAAAAGATAAAGATAAGAACTTGGAAGGTAGCGATGTTCGCGAAGGACTAAGTTGTGTCTTATCAGTTCGTATTCCCGAAGAAATTCTGCAATTCGAAGGCCAGACGAAAGGTCGTTTGGGAACACCCCAAGCACGGTCAGCAGTTGATGGCTTAATTTACGAACAGTTGTCCTTCTACTTGCTAGAAAATGGCGACCTAGCACAAATGCTCGTTAATAAAGCCATTAAGGCCCGTGAAGCTCGTAATGCGGCGCGTAAGGCTCGTGATGAGAGTCGTAATGGCAAGAAGCGTAAAAAGAATGATGGGTTGCTTTCTGGTAAATTAACACCAGCTCAATCACGTAATCCTAAGAAAAATGAACTTTATTTAGTCGAAGGTGACTCTGCCGGCGGTTCAGCTAAGCAAGGACGTGACCGCCGCTTCCAAGCTATCCTGCCTTTACGTGGTAAAGTGTTAAATACTCAAAAAGCCAAGTTACAAGATATTATTAAAAACGAAGAAATTAACACGATGATTTATACAATCGGTGCTGGGGTTGGACCTGAATTTAAGGTAGAAGATAGTAATTACAACAAAATTATTATCATGACCGATGCCGACGACGATGGTGCTCATATTCAAATCTTATTGTTGACTTTCTTTTATCGTTACATGCGGCCATTAATTGATGCCGGTAAAGTTTACATCGCCTTACCACCTTTGTATAAATTGCAAAAGGGTCATGGCGCTAAAAGTAAAGTTGAATATGCCTGGACAGAAAATCAATTGGCCCAAAGTGTTAAAGAGATGGGTAAAGGTTATAGCCTACAACGGTTCAAAGGTTTAGGTGAAATGAACGCCGACCAATTATGGGAAACGACAATGAACCCAGAGACACGAACGTTAATTCGAGTTAAAGTCGATGATGCTACATTGGCTGAAAAGCGCGTGACAACCTTAATGGGCGACAAAGTAGCCCCAAGAAGACGTTGGATTGAACAAAACGTTAAGTTCACGATGACAGAAGCTGGTAGTATTTTGGATACTACGGCTGCTGATGATGCCCATCATGTCAGTACCGGTGAACAAGATTTATTGAAGCAAGTTGAACATCATAAAGGTGAGTGAAGTTAATGGCTGATCAAACAGGAAAAATTGAAGAATTATCACTTGAAACAGTTATGGGTGAACGTTTTAGCCGTTATTCCAAATATATTATTCAAGAGCGGGCCTTACCGGACATTCGTGATGGTTTAAAACCGGTTCAGCGGCGGATTTTATTTGCTATGAACCAAGATGGCAATACTTTTGACCATGATTTTCGTAAATCAGCTAAGTCTGTTGGTAATGTCATGGGTAATTTTCATCCGCACGGTGACAGTTCGATTTATGAATCAATGGTGCGAATGAGTCAAAGTTGGAAACTACGCGAACCACTAATTGAAATGCACGGTAATAATGGTTCAATGGACGGCGACCCACCGGCAGCAATGCGTTACACAGAAGCACGGTTAAGTAAGATTGCCAGTGAACTTTTGCGTGATATTGATAAAAAGACCGTTAACATGGTCTTAAATTTTGACGATACCACAGAAGAACCAACCGTTTTGCCAGCTCATTTTCCTAATTTGCTGGTTAACGGCTCATCAGGGATTTCTGCTGGTTACGCCACAGAAATTCCGCCTCATAATTTAGGCGAAGTCATTGATGCTGTTATTTATTTGATGGCTCATCCTGATGCGACATTAGATGATCTGATGCAGTTTGTCCCTGGCCCCGATTTTCCTACTGGCGGCATCTTACAAGGTGTTGATGGGATTAAGGAAGCTTATCAAACTGGCCGTGGACGAGTTGTATTACGTTCAAAGACAGCCATTGAATCGATGCGTAGCCAACGGCAACAGATTATTATTACTGAATTACCTTATGAAGTGAATAAGGCATTATTAGTGAAGAAAATCGATGAGTTACGTGTCACTAAAAAAGTTGATGGTATTTCGGAAGTTCGTGATGAAACTGACCGGACTGGCTTGCGCATCGTAGTTGAATTAAAACGTAATGCTGATGCTGAAGGCATTTTGAATTATTTATTCAAGAACACTGATTTGCAAATTTCTTATAATTTCAACATGGTGGCGATTGCTGATTTACGACCACAACAAATCGGTCTTAAACAAGCATCAGAAGCTTATCTAGATCATCAACGTGATGTGATTACTAAGCGGACACAATTTGATTTAGAAAAAGCTCAGAAACGACAACATATTGTTGAAGGTTTGATTCGAGCGCTGTCAATTCTTGATGAAGTTATTCGAATCATTCGTGGTAGTAAGAACAAAGGCGATGCTAAACAGAACTTAATTAAGGAACATCAATTCACTGAAGCTCAAGCTGAAGCCATTGTGTCCTTACAACTTTATCGCCTGACTAATACAGATGTCACCGCCCTTGAAGCAGAGCATCAAGAACTTTCTGATAAGATTGCTGGTTACCAGAAGATTCTCGGTGATGCGAGGACGTTAGATCGTGTTATTAAAAAGGAACTACAACAAATTAAACGCGATTTTCCTGGTGAACGTTTAACAACTATTGAAGCAGAAGTACAATCATTAAACATTGATACGAGTGTCATGGTTACTTCTGAAGAAGTTGAGTTATTAGTTAGTCACGATGGTTATATTAAGCGTAGTAGCTTACGTTCTTATCAAGCTACCGGTTCAGCAGAAAACGGATTGAAGACCGAAGATTATCCTATTTTTGAGGGAACTGTTAATACCCTCGATCATCTTTTCATTTTCACAACCAAAGGTAATTTGATTTATCGACCAATTCATGAGATTGCTGATAGTAAATGGAAAGATATGGGCCAACATTTGTCACAAGACGTTGGCTTAGATAGCGATGAGTCCGTACTAGCTGCTTATGTTTATCCTGATTTAAATCAAAATGGTCAGTTTGTTCTAACGACGTCTGATGGTTATATTAAGCAAGTTGCCTTTAATAATTTATTGCCAGGCAGAACGTATCGAACTCGGCCGCAAACGGCAATTAAACTCAAAGAAGCAGCTGCACAAGTTATTAATGTACAATACTTATTGCCGGAAGATGCTGCGTTTGCTGAAGTTTATCTATTTAGTCGTCATGCCTATGGCTTACATTTTGCTTTAAGCGATGTCCCAGTCGTAGGCGCTAAAGCAGCAGGGGTTAAAGGTATGAATCTTAAAGATGATGATGTTCTGGTTGGTTCGTGGTCATTAACGGCTGATCAAGTCGCAGCTGAGCCAGCGTTAGCAATTTTAACGCAGCGGGGCGCATTCAAAAAAATGCCACTGACAGAATTACCATTAACGAACCGTGCGTTAAGAGGACTACAAGTTCTTCGCCAGCTTAAGCGGCAACCACATGAAATTGTGGCCACGCAATTATTATTGCATCAAGATCAAAAACTTCTGATTTATACCGAGCAGAATCAGCAAGTAGAACTTTTGATTGCCAATGTTCCTGCTAACGATCGTTATTCAAATGGTAGTTTTGTTTTAGATGTTGAACAAGACGGTACGCCGGTACGAATGGCTTTAGCTGATATTCCCACAGAAGATAGTGCTAATTAATCGTTGTCTTAGTCGATAGCTGCTAAAAGCATTTTTATTGAAAATTAGGTTTAACCTTTAGTAAAATAGGGGTCGTTATTCGTTAATTATTTAACAAAATAACGACCCCTATTTTAATGTCTTTACCGTCAAATAAAGGTATGACGCGCATTTGCTGTTGTGAAACAGGGCTTATGAACTGTTATAAAACAAATGAAATATTTTTTTGAAATTAAATGCTGTTAAAGAATCTAATTTTCATTAGTTGATAACAAACGTTAATTTAACTGAATTTGAAGCACTTACATTTTTTTGATTTTTTTTAAGAAAAGGTTTGCATTCTAATTGTGACATGTTATACTAAGAGTGTAAAAAGTGTTGTAAAACTTATATATACACGGAGGCAACTAATGAAACAGATGGAAAAACAAGCCACTCCAAGTTATTGGGAAGGTTTTGTCGGTGGCGATTGGCAAAAAACGATCAACGTTCGTGATTTCATCAATAGAAACTTGGTCCAATATGATGGCGACGAGTCTTTCTTAGCTGGTCCAACAGATGCTACAACTAAATTAAATAAAATAGTTCTCGACTTAAAGAAAAAAGAACGTGAAGTTGGCGGTGTTCTTGAAGCTGACAATAACGTTGTTGCTACAATTACTTCTCACAAAGCTGGTTACATCGAAAAAGATCTTGAAAAGATTGTTGGTTTACAAACTGACAAACCTTTGAAACGCGCTTTTATGCCATTTGGTGGTATTCGGATGGCCGAAGATGCTTTGAAGTCTTACGGCTTTGATACAGATCCAGAAATGCACAAAATCTTCACTGAAGATCGCAAAACACATAACCAAGGTGTCTTTGATGTTTATACACCTGCTATGCGTAAAGCACGTCACTACAAGATTGTTACTGGCTTGCCAGATGCTTATGGCCGTGGCCGTTTAATTCCTGACCTTCCACGGATTGCCATCTATGGTATTGACAAGTTAATGGCTGCTAAAGCTCATGACTTCGAAAACATCGGCGACGGTGAAATGACTAACGAAGTTATCCAACTTCGCGAAGAAGTTCAAGAACAATATCGTGCTTTGGCTCAAATGAAAGAAATGGCTGCTGAATATGGCTATGATATCAGTAAACCAGCCGAAACAGCTCAAGAAGCTATTCAATGGATTTACTTTGGTTATCTTGCTTCAGTTAAAACTCAAAACGGTGCTGCAATGTCTGTTGGCCGAATTGATACAACGATCGAAGCTTACATTAACCGTGACTTGAAGCGTGGTATTCTTGATGAAGCACAAGCACAAGAATTGATTGACCAATTCACAATGAAATTACGTTTAGTTCGCTTCATCCGGACACCAGAATACAACTCATTATTCTCTGGCGATCCAATCTGGGCAACTCTAACACTTGCTGGTACTGGTCTTGATGGCCGTCACCATATTACGAAGACTGCTTTCCGTTTCTTGAAGACTTTGGAAAACATGGGTGCTGCTCCAGAACCAAACATTACTTTGTTATGGAACGACAAGTTGCCTGAAGGCTTCAAACAATATGCAACTGAGGTTTCTATTCAAACTTCAACAATTCAATACGAAAACGATGAAATGCTTAAAGACGAATGGGGTACAGATTACTACGGTATTGCTTGCTGTGTATCTGCACAACCTATCGCTAGCGGCATGCAATTCTTTGGCGCTCGTGCTAACATGGCTAAGACAATTCTTTACGCAATCAACGGTGGTGTTGATGAAATTGCTGAAGAACAAGTTGGGCCTGCATACGCACCAATCACTACTGACTACATCGATTATGATGATTTCATGAAGAAATTAGATCCAATGATGGATTGGTTAGCAGACGTTTATGTTAACTCATTGAACGCTATTCACTACATGCATGACAAATATTATTACGAATCAGCTCAAATGGCTTTGAAGGACACTGTTCTTGATCGGACATTTGCTACTGGTTTGTCAGGATTCTCTCATGCCGTTGATTCAATTTCTGCAATCAAATATGGTCATGTTAAAGTTATCCGTGACGAAAAGGGTATTGCTGTTGACTTCAAAGCTGACAATGATGACTATCCTCGTTATGGTAACAACGATGATCGTGCAGATCAAATCGGTGTTTGGTTAGTACAACATTTCTACGAAAAGATGAATACACATCATCTCTATCGTGGTGCTAAGTTATCAACTTCAATCTTAACCATTACTTCTAACGTTGTTTATGGTAAGAACACTGGTACAACACCTAATGGTCGTCAAAAAGGCGAACCATTCTCACCAGGTGCTAACCCTGCATATGGTGCTGAAAAGAACGGTGCATTAGCATCATTACTTTCAACTGCTAAAATGCCATATCACTATGCAACTGATGGTATTTCAAATACGTTTGGTGTCACACCTAACACATTAGGTCATGATGATGAAGCTCGTAAAGAGACGTTAGTTAACATGATTGATGGTTACATGGAAAACGAAGGTATGCATTTGAACATCAACGTCTTCAACCGTGAGACTTTGATTGACGCTCAAAAGCATCCAGAAGAATATCCAACATTAACAGTTCGTGTTTCTGGCTACTGTGTCTACTTTGCAGACTTAACTAAGGAACAACAAGATGACGTTATTTCACGGACTTACTTCGAAGAAATGTAATCAACTTTAACTGATTAAGAATGAGTCATATTTTTAGACAAAAGGGATCTGGGATATTATCCCAGGTCCCCTTTGCTTTAAAACAAAGCAAAATAGGTATTGGCAGGGTTGATTTACTTAGCATGAATTTGTCAGTATCATGTAATTAGTCGCATTGTAAGTAGTTAGATGGACTGTTTGCTTTAAGAGAGGATGATTTTTATGGATACTGCAATGGCAACTGCAACTAAGCCAGTGATTGGCTACGTTCACTCAATTGAAACATTTGGTTCTGTTGATGGTCCTGGTATCCGTTTCGTTGCCTTTTTACAGGGCTGTCGGATGCGTTGCGAATTCTGCCATAACCCTGATACCTGGAACATTGGGACTGGTGACGAAATCGATGCTGATACGTTATTACAAGAAGCATCAAAGTATCGCGCTTTTTGGGGCAAACAAGGCGGTATTACGTGTAGTGGTGGTGAATCACTATTACAAATTGATTTCTTAATTGATTTGTTTACTAAGGCTAAGGCAATGGGAATTAATACATGTTTGGATACATGTGGTCAACCCTTTACTTATAAGCAACCTTGGTTTAATAAATTTAAGAAATTAATGGCTGTTACGGATGTTTCGATGGTTGATATTAAGCAAATTGATACGGATCGTCATAAACGTCTAACAGGTTTTAACAATGAACCAATTTTGGCCATGATTCAATATATGTCTGAGAATGGTCATCACATGTGGATTCGCCACGTACTTGTTCCAGAACGAACTGATTTTGATGAGAATTTAAAGGAACTAGGCGACTACATTAAAACTTTGAATTATGTTGATAAGGTTGAAGTGCTACCATACCACACTATGGGTGTCGTTAAATATGAAGATCTAGGGATCGATTACCCCTTAAAAGGAATCGAACCACCAACACATGATCGCGTGGTTAATGCCGAAAATTATTTACATGTTAACGATTATCAAGGGTGGCGTACTTATCCACTTAATAAGTAAAAAATTAAGATAATTCCTTAAAGAGTAGCCATTATGGTTGCTCTTTTTTAAGGCTTATATTATTATAATGATAAAGTTTATATTACTATTATCGGAGGAAAACATATGAAGACGCGACAGGAAAATCTCTTCGCCTCTAAAACATTGACATATTTCTTACAACTCGCCGAAACAATGAATTATACTCAAGCTGCGCAAATTTTAGGTATTACTCAGCCAGCGTTAACACAACAGATTAAAAAATTAGAGCGGACAGTTGGCGCTCCCGTTTTCTTTTCAATTGGCAAGAAGCTTTATTTGTCTGATGCGGGTCGGACAATGTTAGCAACGACGCAGCAAATTTTTGAAATTGTGAATGGCGCTTTGGATAAGGTTCAGCAATCAACTAGCGCAACTGAAGGACCAATTAGTATCGGCTTTTTGTCGTCAATGGAAACGATCGCGTTTGAGAAATTCTTCGTGAACTTCAACAAGTTATATCCCGATGTTAAAATTAGTTTTGATTTGTTAACACGTCGTGAAATTTGGGACCGCTTAGAGAATAATCAAATCGATTTGGCCGTCATGTATGTTCCAGACGAAAGTATTAAAAACTGGCGTGCCTATGATACTAAGAAGATTGCTAGTGATCACTTAGTCTTCCTACATCACGATGATAAGTTAGCCAATCGAAAGAAAGTTAAATTAGCAGCGGCTTCAAAAAATGATTGGGTTGGTTACCCGCCAGATTACTTTATTTCTCAGCTGTTATCTGAAGTCTTTAAGAATAAAATGGTTGACGAACCAGAGATTAAAGGTCAGTTCACATCGCCATTTTCAATTATTCGTTTCGCCCAGGCTCGTGATTACGTGACGGCATTGCCATACACATTTTTCTTAGCTCATACTGATCGGATTACCATGCATCATGCTGATTTTGATCCAGCAATTAATTTTGATGTATCATTTGTTTACCGCAATGATAAGGCAAAGATTCCGCGGATTAAGTTATTCTTTGAAGAATGGGATAAATATTTTGCTAAAAAAGATTATTTATCTGTCTTAGGTGATATCGAATCTCATCGATTTGGGGTAAAATAGATTTATCAGAGTTAAAAAGGGGTTTTTAGTGTAATGGCAAAAGAATTAGTCTTCGGACATCAAAATCCAGATACGGACGCAATTTGTGCTGCAATTTCATATGCTTATTTGCAAAAACAATTAGGTTATGACGCAGAAGCAGTTGCCTTAGGCGAACCGAATGAAGAGACTAAGTATGTCTTAGATCACTTCAATCAAGAAGCACCACGGGTAATTACGCGTGCTAGTGATGAAGTTGAAAAAGTAATGTTAGTTGATCATAATGAACCACAACAAAGTGTGAGTGACATTGCTGATGTTCAAGTCACACATGTGGTTGATCATCACCGGATTAACAATTTTAATACGTCTGATCCAATCTTCTATCGTGCGGAACCACTTGGTTGCTGCAGCACCGTTATTTGGAAGTTATATCATGAAAACCAAGTCGCAATTCCAGCTGAAATTGCCGGTTTAATGCTTTCTTCTATTATTTCTGATACGTTGCTTTTCAAGTCACCAACAACAACTCAAACAGATCGTGACGCAGTTAAAGATCTTGCTGAGATTGCTAATGTTGATTATGAAGCTTACGGCTTAGATATGTTAAAAGCCGGTACGGATCTTTCTAGTAAATCTGAACAAGAATTAATTGATATGGATGCTAAGACTTTTGAACTTAGTGGCAAGAAAGTACGAGTTGCTCAAGTTAATACGGTTGATTTGGACAGTGTTTTAGCACGCCAAGCTAACTTTGAAACAGTGATTAATGCCGAAAACAGTGCTGAAGACTATGACTTGTTTGTTTTATTAATAACAAATATCTTAAATAGTGATTCTGAAGCAATTGTTATTGGTTCAGAAACTGGATTAGCTGCTTTTGAAAAAGCTTTTGCTAAGAAGATTGTTAACAACCGCGTGTTGCTACCAGGCGTTGTTTCTCGTAAGAAACAAATTGTGCCACAATTAACAGAAGCATACTAAATTTTAATGACGATATGGTAAAATAAGGGGTAAGCAGCTAGTTCTGCATACCTCTTTTTTTAGTTAAAACTAGGTGTTCACAGTAACCTAATATTTAAGCTTAAATGTGGAATTGAAGAAGGAGAATTACTTTGAAACAAGAACAAATGATGTTAAAGTTTCAGAATTTTTTCAACGAAAATGACGATCTACGTGTCTTTGGTATGAACGGTTCGCGAACGAATCCCAATGTTGTCGATGATAAGTTTAAAGATTACGATGTGGTCTTCTTTACTGATAAAGTAGACAAATATGTTGCTGATTGTTCTTTTATGCAGGTATTTGGGGAGATTTTATTAGCAACTGAACCAGGTCATGATGGCCTTTATTTACCTGAACCACTTGATGTTGACGGACGTCATAATTTCTTAGTGTTATATCAAAGTGGCTTACGCATTGACTGGCAATTTCGGCCATTAAAGCAATTAAAGGGTTATTTAAAAGAGGATACGTTAACTAGAATTGTCGGTGATAAAGATGGTCGAGTTACTAAATCATTACATCCTAATGATCGTCAATATTGGTTGGGGCGTCCCTCTGAGAAGACATTTAATAGCTCTGTAAAGGAATTTTGGTGGGAGTTTGTTAACACGTTAAAAGCAGCTATCCGCCAAGAGAATTTCTTAGCACAATTTTACTTAAACTTGACCCGCGAAGAATTGATTCGTATGTTAACTTGGGATGTGGCAACGAGTCACGGTTTTGAACGGAGTTATGGCAAAGAAAACCAACAAACCTTAAAGCTCCTGTCACCTAAAGTTCAACGTCAGGTTTTAGCAACCTATGATACTAGTAGTTTGACCGCTATTTATGCAGCATTAAAGGCAATGGGCCAATTAGAAAATACGGCCTTAAAATTAGTCGGCGATAAGTTAAGCTTCAATTATCAACCACTTTTAAAACTAGACCAAGTGCCCTTAACCTATCTGCGCAGTAAAGACGAGCAAGATTTGGCCACGTATTTTGATCAACAAAATGCCAGTTTGTTATTTCAACAGGAAAGTCAGTTAATTGATTGGGGTAACCGTGATGAGGATATTGATAGTTTGGTTGTAGTAGGATCATATGGTCAAGGCACTCAAAAACCTGAATCTGATCTCGATTTAGTTTTAATCACAGGTAATAAGGCTAAGTTTTTTCAACATCATGAATTCGTTAACCAATTTGGTAAAACAACGAAAGTGCAAACTGAGTTTTATGGTGCGGTTACTTCAATTCGAGCAACTTATGAGGATGCTTCAGAGATCGAATTTAGCATTGCTGATGCAACTTGGTTAGAAAAGCCACTGCCAGCAAGCACCAAGCAAGTGTTACAGGGTGGTTTTAAAGTGTTGGTTGATAAACGACAACAGTTTAAGAACATTAAACACTTAACGACAGAACAAGATTTGCAGTAGTTATTTTGCACCGCCAGTATTAAAATTCTCAGCAACCAGTTTTGTTAGTCATCATATAGATATAGGGGAAAGTGCCGGTGGATAAAGTAGGGCAGGCAACTGTAAAATCAGTTGTCAAACAACGACATCATTTTTCACGACGACATTCTTTGGAAGTCATCACCATCCTAATTGTGTTGGGCTGTGCGATCTATAGCTTGTGGCCTGGGTATGCCGGGCAGGCTCAAATCAAGTTAGATCATAGTCAGATTAGTTATCAGGGACGTGTTAACAAACAAAAGTTTAATGGTCAAGGTACCTTAAAAATTGCCGGTCAGGGGACTTATGTTGGCCATTTTAGTGACGGCCGTTTCAATGGTCTTGGTCAATTTAAATCTCTGGATGGTTGGACTTACCTTGGTCAGTTTAAGAATGGCACGATTAGTGGCAACGGAAAGATGCTTGACGCTAAGCAACAAGTGATTGGCAAATACAAAAATGGGGTTTTACAGCAGCCATGAGAATAAAATGGTTTAGTTTTGTGCGTATTACTGGGCTATTATTGGTTCTGACGTATCATTTTTTTAAAAACCTGTTGCCTGGTGGCTTCATTGGTGTTGATATCTTCTTTACTTTTTCCGGTTATTTAATCACAGCTTTAATGGTGGATGAGTTCAATCGTCAGGGGAATTTTGATTTGATTGGCTTTTATCGACGCCGTTTTTACCGAATTGTGCCACCGTTAGTGCTCTCGATTTTATTGGTTATTCCCTTTACTTATTTAGTTAGCCGTGATTATGTCACTAATATTGGCAAACAGATTGCGGCGGCTTTGGGATTCACTACTAATTTTTATGAGATTGCGACCGGAGGGAGTTATGAGGCTAATTTCATTCCTCATCTATTCGTTCATACTTGGTCGTTAGCAATTGAGATGCATTATTATATTATTTGGGGTTTATGTGCATTACTGATTGCCCGTTTAGTTAAACATAGCTACCAAAAGAATCAGAAAACCAAGCGACAAGCGTTAATGCTTTTTAAACGTTCACTATTTTTGCTATCTGGTATTTTTTTCATTGCCAGCTTATCCGCTATGATTGTTGGTTCACTTCATTTAAAAGAATTTTCGCCAGTTTATTTTTCAACCCTAACACATAGTTTTCCATTCTTTTTAGGTAGTTGTATGGGTGTTTTGGTGGGAATTCGTCAGACATCGACACGTTTTATGGCCAGTGTTCGGACTTGGACCACACCAATTGCCATTTTTATTCTGGGGTTGTGCTTTATGGCGTTAATTGGGTTAAGTCTAATCCTGCAATTCGATCAACGTTCAACCTACTTTTACGGTTTTTTAATTGCAAGCGTCCTAGCTAGCATTATGATTTACGCAGCTAGAATACTTCATGAAAAAACACCAACTATTGCTGAACCTAAAGTGATCACATTTTTAGCTGATACGAGTTACAGTGTTTATTTGTTCCATTGGCCGTTTCTCGTCATATTTTCACACGTGGTTAACCTATATTGGGCCGTTGTTTTAACACTTGTTCTTTCACTGGCGTTTTCAGCATTGTCTTATTATTTCTTGGAACCACTTATTGCTGGTAAAACTGAGCAATTTCATGCAACCTGGGTCCGCTGGTCATTGAAGAAGCATTTACTTCAAACTGCTATTGTGGTTATTTTAATTGCGTTAACTGGTGTAACCAGTTATACAGCATATGCTGCACCCACAATGACAAGTTTGGAAACAAAGCTTTGGACAAGTGGACTACATCAGGATGTCGATCAGATTAATGATGCGCATCAAGCTGTTTTAGCTGCAGTTGAAGCTAAGCAAAAAGCCGAAGCCGCGCGCAAAAAACAGCTGGCAGCAAAAACGGCTGCTGAGAAGGCTAAAGCTGAAGAAGAACGAATTTTAAGTCTGATTCCTCAAGGCGTCTCTATTATCGGTGATAGTGTTACTTTAGGCACACGTCAGTACCTAAGCGCGCATGTGCCAGAAAGTACGATTGATGCTGCTGGCAACCGAACCATGGATCTAGCATATAAAGTTATGATGGATCAACAAAAGAAACACACTTTGCGCCAATACGTTGTGATTGCCATTGGGACTAACGCTTTAAATGATTGGCAGGCACAAACTGATAAAGTGATTCACTCGTTAGAAAAAGGTCATCATCTAATTTTAATGACGCCACACGATGGCTCAGCTACAGCAGCTTATAATTCTGAGAAGCTAGCGGTTTATGAGCGTACGTTACCGAAACGGTATCCATGGATTACGATTGCAGATTGGAACACAGTAGCTAAAGCACATCCAGAAGCTTTTAAAGGCAGTGATGGCACACACTTTGGTGGAAATGCTCAAGGCGACGCTTTGTTTGCTAAATGCATCAATGATGCGTTAGCTATTGCAAAAAAACAACCATTTAAAAAATGAACCAATTATTAAGGACTGCATAATAAGAAAAGACTAACGTTGTAAAATGCGTTGGTCTTTTTTATTGGGAAGATTAAGAAATAATATTAATAATCAAGTCACTTAAATTTGTTGTTAGCAAAACTAAGCGGGTAATATCTAGGAGCGATTAAAAAGAGTGGTATTTTAATTCCAAATCAATTCTTCCAATAATATATATTATGTTAACTAGAATATAACTCTTGTATTTGAGTAGCTCCCCTTATTAAAATGATGCCCTATTTGTGCTCATAATTCTATTTCGATGTTTACTAGTGATAAAACAAAAAATAAATCATTTTACGTGCGTTTTGATCCAAACATCGGTACGCTTAGTTATGAAAAATAAATCTTGGAGGTTTAACAGATGAAAATTTTAATTATTGGTGCTCATGGACATGTTGGTCAACTGACAACGAAATTATTGGCTGATCAAGGTAATCAAGTTTATGGTGGTATTCGTGACATCGCCCAAAATGATGAAATTAAAACACTTGGTGGTATTCCCGTTACTTATGATTTATTGGGTTCAGTTGCTGATATGACAAAGACTATTGCTGATATTAAACCTGATGCTATTGTTTTTACAGCTGGTTCTGGTGGTCATGGCGGTCAAAGTGGCACTTTGAATATTGATCTCGATGGTGCAGTTAAGACTATGGAAGCAGCTCAACAAGCGGCAGTTAAAAGATTTATTATGGTTAGTGCGTTTGGTACCGGCGACCGTGAATTCTGGGCTAATTCATCAATTCGTGGTTACTATGTGGCTAAATATTACGCAGATCAATGGTTACAGCTGCGAACAAATTTGCAATATACTATCCTACGTCCTGGGACGCTAACGAATGATGAACCTACTGGTGAAATCAACTTAAGTGGGGCAACTACAGGTGATTTAACAGTTACGCGTGCTGATGTGGCTGCAGTAATTGCTGCCGTTCTCGATAATTCGCAAACGATTGGGGAGATTTATACCTTTGTTAATGGTGATGAACCAATTGATGAAGCCTTTTAATTAAAACTCAATATATAAAAAAGAAGCTAACTACCCTATTTTCATAGGTGTTGTTAGCTTCTTTTTGTTTATCTAAACATGGTCTTTGTTGCACGGGCCATGACTTTTGGACTCTTTTCGTAGTGATGAAGTTTAGTTAAATGTTTATCAGGAATACCTAAGAAATGATAAACGGCAATTTGTGCGGCTCTAAAGGAATATTGCTCGGTGAAGACCATATCAAATGGCATTTCTGCAAATTGACTGATGAAAGCCAAGTTGGTTGAACCTTCAGGAACAACCGCTGGGCGATCACCCTTAGCCCGTTGATTAAATAACGCACTGGCATATGGCATGTAAACCGGAATGACATTAATAACGCTATCCATAATTTCATCAACATGGTTGCGAATGTTATCTGAACTGTGATCGATTGCAGCCAATTGACCAATTAATTCTTCTAACATTTCCCGGCCAGTCATTTCGATGAATGGCTTGTCAACGTAGTCCCCTGTTTGCCGTGGATATAAACTGTAGCCCCAGAAAATTGTCTCGTTTTCCTTTTGGGCATGGAAATGTGGCTGATGATGGACAACGATTGATAATAATTCATTACTATCAATAAAGGTGTTTAAAGCGTGACCTGGTTGTTGGGTGGTAATCCGACTAATTTGATCAAGCAAATAATGATTCTTCGTGGTTACGGTGAAACTTGACCATTCAGATTGTTCCCGATCGTTGAAGAATTTATCAGGATGACCTAATTGATAGAAATGTTCTGTCGCTTTCTTCCAAAGCATAGCTGATGGTGCATATTCCATGTTTTCTTTAATTGGTGTATCCATATCACCAATTGAACTACTGTCGGTGATTGAACCATTAGTGTCAAAGACTAAATCATCTGGATCAACTTTAATGGTGCCGGATTTTGGTTCTTTTGTATTAACTACTTCATATTTCAGACCAGTAACGGTGATTTTATCGCGTAGTGGTGAATCAGCAAATAACAGTTCCGTTATTTTGATATTATTCTTGAAGGTTACCCCTTGTTTTTCGAGGAAATGGCGCATTGGCAAAATTATGCTCTCATATTGGTTATAAGGGGTTCTAGTAACCCCGGCCAAGGTGTTAATTCGACTGAACTCTAGAATCATTCGATTCATGTAGCGTCTTAATTCCATAGCTGAGCTTTGGCGTTTAAAGGCAAAAGTTGTTTCCCACATGTACCAGAAGTTTGTACTAAAGATATGAGGTGTATTCTTAAACCACTCCTCAATACTAATATCATTTAGTTGTTCTTCTTTACTTTCAGGCATCATCATTAATTCGGTTAAACGCGCTCGATCATGATTGTTGAATTGCATGTGGCGATAATCGTTCTTGCCGCCGTGATTACGAATGCCCTCGGTTTTATCCATTAAACGTGCCACGTCATGAGTGGGATGAGCGTGGTCAAAATTTAAAATGTCGTCAGTTACACTCCAGCCGGGATGATCCTCAGATGGCACTGAACGCAAGACATCCCATAAATTTTCGTAAGTCTCTTCATTAAGCATGCGGCCACCTTTAGCTAAAAAGCCCTTATTATTGCCTAATGGTTGATTGCCATATTCATGTTCATAATCACTAACAGCAGCGCCATCATTAGCACCATGTGTTTCTAAACCAAACATCGTGATTTGTTGGCCTTGCCAATGGCCATCACGAATTAAATAAATAGCAGCTGCTAAGTTACCTACACCTGTACCGATCATATAAGCTTTACGTGACATTGAGATCACTCCTTATCAAATTATGTCGCATTGAGTTAACTGGTTTATGTCCAAAATTAATTTGCAAGACATATTTGTACGACCTATCTTTGTACACCTTGATTATAAATCCTCTACTAGAAAAACCAATGTTCAAAGCACTTTTGGTGTAAAAAAATACGACACTAAGTTAATAGTGTCGTACGAGCGTGATCTAATTAATTTTTTGCGCTGCAACTAACAACATCATGGGGCGCCGGAGTTCATCTTGCATTCCAGGCACACTTGCTAAAAGTTCTTGTGGTGGTGTCGGCTCAACGATATTCGTTATTGTGAATCCAGTCTGTAACAACGTATTTAAGTAAGTGGTTAGTGTACGGTGATATTTAGTAACATGTTGGCCGAGAAAAACAGCGTCACGCTGACCTTCTTGGAAATAATGATCAACTGGCCAATATTCAGGCTTGCCATCAGCATCATAAAACCAATCTTGGTGACCTTCAGCCGTAAAAACGGGATGCTCAACTGAAAAGACAAATTGACCTGATGGCGCCAAACAATGATTAAGTTGCTGACAAACAGCCTGAAAATCAGGCGTGTAATGAAAAGCTAACGAACTAATCACCACATCAAAACAATTAGCGGGAAAATTCATTTCTTCCATGGCTAAACGTTGATAGCTGATTTTAGGATTAGCGGTCTTTTCAGCGGCGACTTGTAGCATCTTCTCGGATAAGTCAATCCCCAAAACTGAAGTAGCGCCGTGGTCAGCAGCATAACGACAATGCCAGCCAAAACCACAACCAACATCGAGAACGCGTTTATTCGTGAAGTCTGGTAAGAGTTTTTGAAAATCATGCCACTCACCAGCGGCTTTTAGGCCATCAACTGAACGAGGAAATTGGCGGTAAGCGGCAAAGAAAGCCGCATCATCATATTTATTCTCTTTCACGATAGATCAGTTCCTTAGTGTTCGTTTTATGAATTAAGATTAGGCAAAAATATCAGCCATCCAACCTAACGCAATAGCTTTTTCACCTAAGTGAGTGCCGATAACCGGGCCAAAATAAGTGATTTCAGTTGCTAAATCGGGAAACTTGGCTTGTAATTCTGTTTGCCAAGCTTCAGCAGCTGGCAAATCATTACCATGAATAATGAGTAGTCTTAAAGGGACATCGGACTTCTCGTAAGCCTCTGTGAAGATTTCTTCAGCGCGTTTATAAGCTTTTTTAATGGAACGAACTTTTTCAAAAGCCACAATTTTGTTTGATTGCTCATCAAAAGTTAATAACGGTTTAATTTTCAACATTGAACCGATAAATGCTGCGGAATTAGATAAGCGACCACCGCGGACTAGGTTTTGTAAATCATTAACGATAAATACTTCGTTAATGGTCTTTTTTAAATCATCTAATGTCGCGATGATATCTGCTAAATCAGCACCAGCTTGGGCCATTAGCGCTGCTTTAATAGCTAAGTAGCCCATTAGACGAACGGTAATACCAGAATCATAAGGCACGACTTTAACGCTTTTAATCTCTGGTGCGGCTGTGACGAGCGTGTTATAAAAACCAGAAATGGTACTGGCTAAATGAATTGATAAAACAGTGTCATAACCTTCGTTACCAAGATCTTCATAGAGCTTCAACATGTCGCCAAGTACGGGTTGTGAGGTGCTTGGAAAAGTCTTTGAGTTACGTAATTTTTCGTAGAATTCGGCGGTCTGTAAGTCAACGCCTTCTTCATAAACTTGATTATCAATAATGACTGGAATTGGTACAACTTTAATATTGTATTGTTCTGCTTCTTGAGTTGATAAATAAGCGGAACTATCGGTAACAATTGCAATTTTCAACTTGAGTGATCCCCCTTAAAGCAATGGTACATATCATGATCCTAAATGAGCTGGGATCAGAATTATCATAGGTCTTCTTTATCATTAAAAACAATCTTGATAGTTAGTGTTATTGGGTACTAGCCCGACTTTATGATAGAATGTATTAAGTTTGATTTTACGTGAATGCATTAGTACGACATGATCCATTCAATAAAACCCTGATGATATCAAAGCAAAATTTTTGCTTGAATATGATGATTATACAGTAAAATTAGTCAACCGTAAAATCAGTATCTCCTAAAATTATGATTTGGAAAGGAATTTACTATGTCATTTGATGGAACGTTTCTCCATGCCATGACGGCAGAATTGGCCACAACTTTCGTCGGCGGTCGAGTTGTCAAGATTCAACAACCTTATCCACTAGAAATTATTGTGACAATTCGCAGTCAGCGGCATAATTATCCACTGCTTCTTTCGGCCAATCCTAGTTTGGCTCGTGCCCAAATTACTGAGATTCCTTATGCTAATCCTAAAACTGCGCCTAATTTTGTCATGACAATGCGGAAGTATTTAGAAAACGCCAGTGTTGAAGCAATCGAACAAGTAGAAAATGATCGCATTCTAAAAATTTCTTTGCGTTCTCGCGATGAATTAGGCGACCAAGAGGATTTGTTGTTAGTGGTCGAAATGATGGGCCGCCACAGTAATATTTTCTTAATTGAAAAGGCAACAAATCGCATTATTGAATTAATTAAACACGTTTCACCTGATCAAAATCGTTATCGCTTGTTAATGCCAGGGGCTCAATATGTACAACCTGAATTGGCAAGTGGCTTCGATCCGTTTTCTGATGAATTAACTGCCGCCGATTGGAATCAAGTTTGGTTACAATTGCATGATTTAAAAAATAAACCAGCGCGTGTTTGGCAAACTTTCTTCCAAGGCTTAGGCACGGATACTGCACTTGAATTAGTAGAACGCACGAAAGCAGCACGCTCAGTTGAAGAATTGACCACAATGGTTACAGATTTTTGGCAGTCGTTTGCCCAAGTTCAACCAACAATTGGTGAGCAAAATCAAAAATTACAGTTTGCAGCCATTCCCTATCAAACTTTTACCGGGAATGTTAATCATAATTTTACAACTTTAAGTGGTATGTTAGATCGCTTCTTTGGTCAAAAAGCTGAGTCAGATCGTAAACATCAACTAGCCAGTAATTTATTACAACGGTTAAACACCGTGATTAAACGAAACCAAAAGAAGTTAAAGAAACTCCAACAAACACTTAAGAGTGCCCAAAACGCTGATGAAGTGCGGATTAAGGGTGAAATTCTGATGACTTATTTGCGCGAAGTTCCTGAACACGCTACTAAAGTTACCTTACCTAACTTTTATGATGATAATCAGCCTTTGACGATTGCTTTATCCCCTGCCCTAACGCCAGCTAAAAATGCCCAGAAATACTTTACTCGTTATCAGAAAGATAAAAATGCGCTGATTTACGTTAAAACGCAAATAGAAGAAACCCAGGCTGAATTGGATTATTTAACTGGTGTTTTGGCACAAGTTGAAGTTGGTGAGCCTAAGGATATTGAAGATATTCGAGTTGAGTTAGAGCAACAAGGTGTCATTCGTGCTGACAAGAAGAAAAAGAAGCAACGTGTTAAAATTAACCCTGCGGAACAATTCTATGCTAGTGATGGCACCTCAATCTTAGTTGGTAAAAATAATCTACAAAATGACCAATTAACCTTGAAAAAGGCCCGCAAAACGGATTTATGGCTGCACACTAAGAATATTCCCGGCTCGCATGTCATTATTCAAGCTGCAGAGCCGAGCGATGAAACTATCCTAGAAGCAGCTAAGTTAGCAGCTTACTTCTCTAAAGCGCGTGAATCAAGTCAAGTGCCAGTTGACTATGTTAAAGTGAAACAAATTCATAAACCTAATGGGGCAAAACCAGGCTTTGTGATTTTTACCGGTCAAAAAACGTTATACGTTACTCCAGAACGTGAATTAGTTGAACAAATGCGACAAAAAAAATAACCAACAAAAAAGCTCTGATCCTATTAATTTAGGATCAGCGCTTTTTTGGTTAAGTATCAGTCTTCTTTTTCAACCAGGGGTTCAATGGCAAAAGCTCGTGACTCTAATACGGTTAGAATAGCTTCTGCTTCATCCATGGTGGTAATCAAAGGAACGTGATGCATGACCGCTACTTCACGCAAAATTGCGCCTAAAACACTAACTGGTCCACGCCACTCGGCAGTATTAATGACCATTTGAATTTTACCAGTGCTAATTTCAGTGTCGATATTTGGCTGGCTATCACCGATTTCATGAACTAAGTCAGTGACCAAACCTGCTTCTTGAAATGCAGCGGCGGTTTTAGCTGTGGCGACAATTTGATAACCGAGGCGTTTGAAACGTTGGGCCATTTCTAGACCAACTGACATATCGTGAGAGGCGATTGAGAACAAGATACGACCAAATCCCGGCAAAGGCTGTCGGGAAGCTTCCAAGGCCTTATAAAGGGCTTTTTCAAAGGTTAAGTCAGTACCGATTGCTTCACCCGTTGTTTTCATCTGGGTTTCGGTTAATTTTTCCCGTTTATTTAACTTAGTAAATGAAAAAACTGGCATTTTGACATGAACGCCTTGCGGAATTAACGTTTGTTCTGGGGTAAAGCCTAATTCTGACAGCTTGGTGCCCATTAGTACGTGCACACCAATGGCAATAATCTTCTCAGGCACGGTTTTATCTAAAAAGGCTAAATTACGACTGCCTTTTAAGTCGATGGCCAAGATATAAAGTTGATCTTGTCTGACTAGGAAGCGAATATTCATAAAACCGGTTGTTTTTAACGTTTGGCCCACCTTAATGAAGACCTGTTGCATTCTTTGCAGCATGGTATCTGTTAAATTTTGTGCCGGTGTAATGGTCATGGCATCTCCAGAGTGCAAACTAGAATGCTCTAAATGCTCCAGTACGCCCGTGATAAGCATTTGTTGACCATCATAGATTCCATCAACTTCATATTTATCACCACTTAAGAATTCCCGAACCGTGAAGGGGAAATTATGGACATCATTTTGGAAATGCGCCGCATAACGTTGTAAATCTTGTTCATCATTTAAGACTTCTGTGGGTGAAAAAATATGCGCTGGATTAGGATGAATTAAAATCGGAAATGGTATTTGACTGGTCGTTGCCAAATATTGGGCAAAGTCTACTGGTGCTTTTAATTCAGTTACGGTTGGCCCCATTAAATCCAATTGCTGTAATAATGCTTGTAGCTTGGCTGGTTGATGAACTTGATTGAGCGCTTCTGCAGAAGCACCAAGTACTGTAAAACCAGCTGCGGCTAAACCTTTAGTTAATTTGCTGGCAGATTTCCCACCTAACTGGGTGATGATATAATGCGGCTGTTCGACTGCAGCAATGTTTAAAGCGGCCTCTAGATTAACTGGTGCATTATAAACGCGGTCAGCGACACCCACACTGGTTGAAAAAGCATCAGGATTGTTATTAAGCAGAATTGTTTCAAAGCCTAATTTGCGCATGGTTAGCAAGCCTTGCACGGTAACATAATCAACTTCACTACCCTGCCCGACTTTAGTAGGACCAGAACCAATAATCATGACTTTTTCACCAGTGGTGGTGGGATCAACTTCATTCTCGGTACCATAAGTTGGGAAATAACGTTGGGAATGAACTAAAGGATTGCTAGCGATAGCGTTAACTTCTTGAAAGCCTTCTTCGATATGGGCTTCTTGTCGCAATGCTAATAATTGTGCCGGTGTTATTTGCCACAACTCGCTAATCTTCCGATCAGAGAAACCATAGCGTTTAGCTGCAGCTAACACCGTTAGGTCGGCTTTCTTATCGACTAATTGACGTTCCAGTTGGATGATATGATTGATTTTTTCAATGAAAAAGGCGTCAATTTTTGATAAGTGGCTCAGATCTTCAACGGTATAACCCCGGCGCAATGCTTCAGCGAGATAGAAGATTTCTTCATCGGTTGGATAAATCAAACCAGCTGTTAGTTCCTCATCACTTAATGCGGCGATTTTAGCTTGATAAAGGTGATCAATGCGCATATCTAAAGCGCGAATCCCTTTTAAAAGTGCGGCTTCAACGCTGCGTTCTAACATCAATACTTCACCAGTTGACTTCATCTCGGCACCCAACTTGCGATCAGCACCGGAGATTCGATCGAACGGCCAACGCGGCAACTTCGCTGCTAAATAATCAAAAGCTGGTTCAACTAAAGCTGTGGCACCAGCTTCAAAAGGATGTTCAATCTCATCAAGCCGATAGCCAATCGCAAGCAGCGCAGCAACTTTGGCGATGGGATAACCTAAAGCTTTAGCAGCAAAAGCACTAGTTCTGCCAAGGCGTGGTGTGGCCTTTAAAACCCAAAATTGACCAGTTTTAGGATCAACGGCAAACTGAATATTGCAACTGCCAACAACGTTTAATTGGCGGGTAATGGTAATCGCCGCATTGCGTAAAGTTTGCACTTCACTATCCGTTAAGGTTTGAATTGGGGCAAAAGCAATTGAGTCACCAGAATGAATCCCCACTGGATTTAGTTGTTCACAATTAAATAGCGCTACAACTTGATCGCTTTGGTCGCGCAGCACTTCAAACTCTAATTCTTTCATGCCAGCTAGACTATGAGTCACAGTTACGCGGTGGATTGGTGAGATTGCCAGTGCGCGCTCAAAAATTTCGACTAAATCATTTTGATTTTCGGCGATACCACCACCAGTTCCGCCAATTGAATTAATCGGCCGAATCATTAGAGGCCAGCCTAAGGATGCTGACTGCCTAATGACGTCATCATCAGGCGTCAACATTAAAGTGGGATTAGTTGGCAAATTAGCCTGTTTCAATAATTGGTGGAATTCTTTATTACTTGTTGCTTGCTGAAAGGTTCGTAAATTGGGACCGATGATTTTAATTTGCAGGCGTTTTAAAACCCCATTTTGTTGCAAGTTCGCCAATAAGTTAACAGTCGTTTGCCCGCTAGCGTTGGCCAGAATCGCGTCTGGTAATTCTTTACGGACAATTTCGGAAAGAAACTTCTCAGTTAATGGCTCTAAATAAATTCGTAAATTAGGATAACTATTGGTCATGCTGGTAGCAGGATTAGAATTAACTAAAACGACTTGATAACCGGCATCGGCCAAAGTTTTAACTGTTTGGGTACCGAGGTAATCAAACTCACTATCTTGGCCGACAACAAAGGGGCCAGAGCCAATGACTAAAATTTTGTTAATATCGGTGCGTTTAACCATTAGAATTCCCTCTTTCTCCGGGCAATATTGGCTTCCATTAATTCAAGAAAGTCGTCAAAGAAATGCAAACCGTCTTTAGGACCAGGAGCGGCTTCGGGATCAAAATTGATCGCGTAAATTGGCAAGTAACGATGACGAAAGCCTAGCACATCATTCGTATTAACTGCCACATAAGTTCCCAAAAGGTCACCTAATGGCTCCTCATCACTTAAGTAAAAGACACTATTTTGTGACACAATATTAGTGTCTTGAGTAATCTTCTCTTGAACGGCTAAGTTAATGCGATGACGGGCAAACGGTCGCGTTTTAACGGCCACTTTGTTTGCTAAAGCCATAACAGCAAATCCTAGACCAATCGCAAAAATTGGGTACCGGTTTTGAATTGCTTTAACAGTATCAATTGTCTTGGCTAAGGCTTCTGGCTTGCCCGGACCATTACTAATTAAAATGCCATCAGGTGCTAGCGTATTAATGACTGAACTAGGTGTGTCGTATGGCACCACTGTGACGTTACATTGTCGTTTAGAAAGTTCGCGCAACAAGGTGTTTTTTAAGCCTAAATCAATCACAACCACATTTTTACCAATGTTAGGACTAGGATATGGTTGTTTCGTTGAGACTTGGTTGACTTGGTTGTTAGCCACGACTAACGCCTTGATCTGGTCATGAGCATGTTCATCATGAGTGTCCATGATACTAGCTTTCATATTGCCGAATTTTGCAATATGGCGGTATAGTCGGCGTGTATCGACATTCATTAGACCAGGAATCCGCTGTTCAATTAAAAACTCATTCAACGTCATTTGGGCATGCCAATGGGTTTTTAGATCATAATTTTCACCAATAACCACGCCTTTAATAGCAGAACCAATGGCTTCGTAATCATCGCGATTAATCCCAGTAGCGCCCTGTTGAGGGTATGCAAAAGCTAGAATCTGGCCAGTAAAAGCATAATTTGTAATGGCTTCTTGATAACCAGTAGCTCCGGTATAAATCGTTAAGACGCCAGTTGTATTAGTGGTTGCGCCAAAGGCATCGCCGGGAAAGACGGTGCCATCTTCTAAAATTAAATATCTTTTCATCTTGTTAAACTCCCCTATATGAGCAGTTATGGTTGAAAATAATAGCGTGTCCTTAACGACTTAAAATAGTGCTGGACACAGAAAAACGGACAATCTTTAAAGATTGTCGCGTTTTACACTAACTTTATTATAACTTATTTGTATCTTTTCGTCGCTTGTTAGACTAACCCTATTGAATTATTAAGGTTTGGTTAGCATATTGACACTGAGCTATTTCTCACTTGCGGCTTCTTGTGGCAGGATAAGATTTAACAAAATACCAATAACTGTTGCTAAAGCGACACCAGTAATTTGATAACTGCCAAGTTGTAAAGTAACGTTCCCCACGCCAATGATCAGGATGCTAGAAGCAATCATTAAGTTGCGGCGTTTGTTGAAGTCGATATGTTCTTCAATAAGAATTCTTAAACCACTGGCAGCGATGACACCAAATAACAAGAAGCTAATGCCACCAAGTACGGCACCAGGAATGCTTTGAATCAAAGCACTTAATTTACCAACAAAACTAAATAAGATCGCAAATGTTGCGGCACCAATAATAACCCAGACACTATAAATTCGATTAATGGCCATGACGCCGATGTTTTCACCGTAGCTGGTAATGGCTGGGCCACCAACTAAACCGGCAAAAATTGAAGCTGTCCCATCGCCAGTTAAAGTTTTACTCAAGCCAGGATCTTTGAAGAAGTTACGCCCAGTTAAACCGTTCAAGACCATTAAGTGTCCCATATGTTCGGTCATGGTGACAAAGGCGATTGGTGCCATCATTGCAATTGAACCCCAGTAGAATTTCGGTTTGTAATTAACAAATGGCAATTCAAAGTTAGGTACTTTAAACCAGTGAGCCTGTGCAACTGGCGTTAAGTCAACTAAGCCAAAAGCCAAGGCTAAAATATAACCCACAATGATTCCTAGCAGAATGGCAATTTCGCCCCAGAACCCTTTTAAATACATATTAAAGATAATGGTGATAAACAAAGTTAATAAGGCTACTAATAAGATTTTGCCATCATAATGACCACTTGCATCTAAGGTGGCATTATTGGCAGCTGACGTTGCTAAGGATAAGCCGATTGCCATCACAATTGGACCTACCACAATTGGCGGTAAGGCTTTATCAATCCAATCAGAACCAATCTTGGCAATAATCGTTGCAACTAAGACATAAACTAAACCAACGGCGATAATACCTTGAGAGATGCCAGGATAGCCAACGGTCTTCATTAAAGCTTGCATGGGAATAATAAAAGCAAAACTAGAACCCATGTAAGCAGGAATTTTACGCTTCGTAATTAAGATGTGTAGTAGCGTCCCTACGCCAGAACTAAATAAGGCAATGCCAGGATCTAAACCAACTAAGATGGGTACTAAGACGGTTGAGCCAAACATGGCGAATAAATGTTGAATAGATAATGCAATCCAATGACTAAATTTGGGTTTGTCTTCAATATCTAAGACAATTTCCTCGTTGTGTTGATTTTGTGCGGACATGGTAATTCCCCCCTATAATTTAATTTGCTAAATTTAAAATAACCTGGTCAACTGGATCGACTTCAGTCATTTGCACATTGATGGCTTCATCATGAGCCGTTGGAATATTTTTACCGACAAAATCTGGACGGATAGGTAGTTCACGGTGACCGCGATCGATTAAGACAGCTAATGAAATCTTCTGCGGACGCCCACTATCCATAATTGCATCTAGAGCTGCGCGAATAGTCCGACCGGTATAAAGAACGTCATCCACTAAAACAATATTTTTGCCATTGATTTTATCATCAAGCTGGGTCGTTTTAGTGCGACTTGCTGGGCGATCATCCCGATAATCAGTTACGTCAAGAAAAGCAACGGGGATTTTAGTCCCTTCAAGTTGCTCAATCCGCTGCCCAATTCTGGTAGCTAAATACGCACCCCGCGTACGAATCCCCACAATGATCAGATTAGTTAAACCACGGTTTTGCTCGATGATTTCGTAAGTGATTCGGGTTAGTGCCCGTTGAATCCCAGTTTGATCCATAATAACCTTTGCCATTATCACTGCCTCCTTTTAGTAATGACCAACTAAAAAAGCCCCATGACCAATAATTAGTCATGAGGCGTGCGTAAAAGTTTAGAATTAGACTGGTTGTATGAAAGTCGAATTCCTTCTCAGCCTCACGGGACTAAATTAAAGGATCAATTGGATTAATTGTAAAGGTCTCCTTTTTTAAAGTCAAGTAAATTAAAGACAATAAATCTTTTTGATAATAATAGGCTTATCATTACTGCTGGTATTACTTGTTAAAGCTTGCTGTGCCAGTTGCTATTTGGCCTTTTGACATCAATTCATGATTATTATAAGATTACCACCGTTAGGCATTAAGATTTGGACAAAGGGAGTTTTTAAATGAAGCGATGGTTGAAATGGTTACTGGGATTTTTAGGTCTCTTTTTACTGATAGTTGGCGGTTATTTGATTTATGTGTTAACGGCTTATTATCGGCTACCTGCTAAAATGAGTTTACAACCAGTGGCCAATCAAACGACAAAAGTTAAAACTAATCAGACTTATACTGTACAAACTTATAATATCGGCTATGGTGCTTATACGCCTAAAGACAGTTTCTTTATGGATGGTGGTACTGAATCTAAAGCGCGCAGTGTTGCAGCAGTTAAAGGTAATCTTGAAGGTGTCATTAAAACCACCCGAGCGAATCAACCAGATTTTGCCTTTTTTCAAGAAGTAGATCGATGGGGGCAACGGTCGCGTAACGTTGATGAAGTTGCAATGCTCACGACTGCCTTTGCTAAAACACATGTGCGTGTTTATGGGCAAAACTACGATACCCCCTACTTATTCTATCCTGTGACTGATCCTATTGGTGCGGCTAAATCGGGGCTTGTGACTTTGAGTCGGCAAAAAGTCATCAGTGCTCAACGCTATACCTTACCGATTGCTACTGACCTCACCAAACTAACCGATCTTGACCGTGCTTTTACAGTTACGAAGGTCGCGGTGGCCAACGGTCGGACTTTGCAATTAATCAATGTTCATCTGTCAGCCTTCACGAAAGATCAAAATATTCAAAAGGCGCAATTTAAAAAATTATTTAACTATGCCCAGACTGCTTATCAAAATGGCGATTATGTCATTATTGGTGGTGATTACAATCATCGCCTGTTTAAAGATAGTGCGACCGTTTTTAAAACATCACAGCCCAATCTAACTTGGACACACTTGTTTCCTTTTACAGACTTACCCAAGGGCTTCAAGGTGCCAACGCAAGGTTTAACTCAAGCGGCTATTCCTTCAGTGCGTGGTATGGACCAACCTTATACTAAGGGGAAAACTTTTGTGACGTTGGTCGATGGTTTTATTCTTTCGCCGAATGTTCAAGCAAAATCACTCCACATTACTGATACACAGTTTCAATATTCAGACCACAATCCCGCCTTTTTAAAATTTAAACTACAAAAATAAGTAATATAAAAAGCCTTGATCATGATCCGTAACTGGATTTGATCAAGGCTTTTTGCTGGCCTAGTTTAATAGCCACTGTTGTTAACAAGCTTAATTGTCTCGCCTGCACGTAATTTAGCTAATGTTTCTGTAAAAATTTCCGGCAATGGTGCTTGGAATTCTAGCCATTGTCCAGTTGTGGGATGAGTGAAGCCAAGCTTCTCTGCATGTAAAAACTGACCATGACCAGGCAAAGTTTTTTTAGGGCCGTACAAAGGATCACCTGCAACCGGATGTTTAATATATTGTAAATGCACCCGAATTTGATGTGTCCGACCAGTCTCTAAACGACAACGAATTAATGTATAATCGCTGAAACGTTCAATCACTTTGAAATGAGTGACGGCGTGACGACCACCAGCAACGATGGCTTGCCGTTTACGATTCTTGGGATCGCGAGCCAACGGCGCATCAATGGTCCCTGTTTCTTCGGCAATTACACCGTGAACTAAGGCAACATATTCACGCAAGTTGGTTTTGTCCTTTAATTGGGCAGTAAGTGCTTGATGAGCAACGTCGGTTTTGGCTACCATTAGTAAACCTGAAGTGTCTCGATCAATTCGATGCACAATGCCTGGTCGGATTTTGCCATTAATTGACGAGAGCTGACCGTGTGCTAATAAACCGTTAACCAGTGTGCCGTGTAAATGTCCCGGTGCGGGATGAACGACCATACCTTGTGGCTTATTAACGACAATGACTTGATCGTCTTCATAGACAATATATAAAGCCATTGGTTCTGGCTGCGCATCAATTGGCTCTGGTTCAGGTAAGCTGAGCTTGATTTCGTCGGCTGGTTGAACTTGGTATTTAGCTTTAACAATCTGGCCGTTAACTTGGAGTTGTTGATTTTTAATGGCTGTTTGAACTTGTGAACGACTGACATCAGCAAATAAATCAGCTGCTACTTTATCAATTCGGCCAGTTTCTTGATTAATTGTGGCAGTATATTCAGGCATGGTCTTCCTCCTCATCGCGATCAAAGAAGATCACAAAAATAAATAGTAGTGCGACGCCAATTGTTAAGGCAAGGTCAGCGATGTTGAAAATTGGAAAATTAATAAAATCCAATTGGAACATATCTACCACAAACCCTTGGCGAGCTCGGTCAATGAAGTTGCCAATTGTCCCGGCTAGCATTAAAACCAATCCAGAATAATACAGTAAACTGGTCTTTTGACGCCAAGCTTTAATTAATAATGGCAAGATAATAGCAACGGCAATAACCGTCACTAAATAAAAGAACCAAGTTTTACCTTCAAAACTACTCCAAGCCGCCCCTGTATTATGGACCTTAGTAAAAGACAGTAAGCCAGGAATGATCGTTTGTGATTCACCAAAGCTAATGTGCGCCGTAATCCAATTCTTCAATAGTTGATCAGCGCCAACAACTGCAGCACCAATAATAAGCATAAGTGTGTACATGAATGACCTCGATTTATGTTTTAACTAGAATAAGCCACTGATTTTGCCATCAGCGTCAATATCAATCTTTTCAGCAGCCGGATGTTTAGGTAGACCAGGCATCGTTAAGACACTACCAGCCATTGCTACAATGAAACCTGCGCCGAGCTTAGGAATGAGTTCGCGGATGGTTAAGGTAAAGCCAGTTGGTGCACCTAAAAGCTTAGGTTGATCAGAAAAAGAGTATTGTGTTTTAGCAATACAAATTGGTAACTTATCCCAACCATGTTTGTTGATCTGGCGTAATTGTTGTTTAGCCTGACTTGTGAGCCCAATATCGGTCGCACCATAAATTTTTTGGGCAATGGTTCGAATTTTAGCAGTAACTGTCTCGTCATCTGCGTATAAGCGTTCATAATCAGGTGTTTCATCTTCAGCTGCAGCCATGACCAAATCAGCTAGTGCTAGACCACCGCGGCCGCCTTCTTCATGAACGTCAGTAATGGCACTTGCCAAACCTTCTTGACTAATTAAGTCTTGTAAGACAGCTAATTCTTGCTCAGTATCACTAGCAAAGTGATTAATGCTAACGACGACGGGAATGCCGTAACGCTGCATGTTTTGGAGATGGCGATGTAAGTTTTCGTAGCCGCGTTCAAGAGCACTAACACTTTCGTTCTTGAGGTCAGCCAATGCCTGACCGCCGTTATACTTCAAGGCACGAATGGTGGCAACCACCACAATGACATCAGGCGTCTTGGAAAGCTTAGGCGTGACGATATCAAGGAACTTTTCAGCACCTAAATCAGCTCCAAAGCCAGCTTCAGTAATGGCATAATCACCAGCGTGAATAGCAGCTTCGGTGGCGAGAATGCTGTTGCATCCGTGGGCAATATTAGCAAAAGGACCACCGTGAATAATTGCTGGTGTATGTTCCAGTGTTTGGACTAAGTTGGGCTTAATTGCGTCTTTTAATAAGACAGTTAAAGCACCTTCAACTTTTAAGTCTTTAACGTAGACCGGTTCACGATCGTAGGTGTAACCGATCAAGATTTCAGAGATTCGTTTTTTGAGATCCGTTAAACTAGTCGCTAAACATAAGACCGCCATCATTTCGCTCGCAACGGTGATATCAAAACCATCTGAACGCATTTCACCATTAGCAGGTTTACCTAAGCCAATGACAATCTCGCGTAGTGCACGATCGTTAATATCTAAAGCTCGCTTCCAAATAATCCGTTTAGGATCAATATTCAAGGCATTACCTTGATGAATGTGATTGTCAATTAAGGCAGCCAGTGTGTTCACGGTTGCTGTTAAAGCATGCATATCACCTGTAAAGTGAAGATTAATATCGGCCATTGGGACAACTTGGGCGTAACCACCACCAGTAGCGCCGCCCTTCATCCCCATGACGGGACCTAATGATGGTTCGCGCAAGGCAATCACAGCCCTTTGTTGGCGTTGACGTAAAGCATCAGCTAAACCAACTAAAACGGTTGACTTACCTTCGCCAGCTGGGGTTGGATTAATTGAAGTGACTAATACCAATTTACCAGCGGGATTTTGGTTGAGTTTGGCTAAAGCTTCAAGGGGTAATTTAGCTTTATCGTGACCATAGGGTTCAATTTCAGCGGCAGTTAAACCGATTTTAGTGGCAATTTCTTCAATTGGTTCTAAGACGTTTTTTTGCGCAATTTCGATATCTTCCATGTTAGTATTGCTCCTTCCAAAGCTTCATCAGTGTGGCTTGTGTCTTTTTGGTCGTTAAAAACCGATAAGAAAATTTATGATGGCTCAAATGAATTTCAACGGTATGTTTGGTCGTAGTTAACTGATCAATTTGTTGTTTCGTTAGGATTAAAGCTTGTCGGGTAAATGGAAAATGTAAGGCCAGTTGCCCCTTTTTTATCGTCATGAAACTATTAAAATAGAGATGAATAGCAAGCACGATAAAAATAATGCCCAGGCTAATACTAAGCCAGTAAATGGCATTGGTTTGTTCAAGTTGTAAGATAATACCCAGTAACAATAAACAGGTCACCCACAACCATAAATTAAGTCGATTCAGTGTTAATGGCTGACAATAGATTTTTTTATTTTTAGACATAGTTTCCCTCACCTGATTATCTTATCATAGACCAGTACCTAGTTGCGGTAAAAGTCGGTTAATTAAAGCAAAAATGATAAAGCAAGTCACTGGCAATTATTCGCCGTAATTAGTTGCTAACATGGTGTGATGCTGTAAACTATTTTAGTATAACGAAAAAAATAGTATCATGAAAACAACATCTCATAAACTTAAGGCAAGTTTCAAGATTAAGTATCAGGAGGTTCAGTGATCATGTTATGGTTAGCAACCGACGCTTCAGTTGACGAACAAAAACAATTAACTGGCATCGGCATTCATCTTTATAATTCCACGAAAACAATTAATGAACAAAAAGGTCAACAACTACCCTACCAAGATAATCATCATGCTGAATTTCAAGCCGTTTTATTAGGAGTAAAACTGATAGCTGCTAACTATGCTCAACAAGCCGATGTGGTTATTTTACAAACGGACAGCCAGATTGTTAAGGATAGTTTAGAGAAACGTTATGCTAAGCATTACGGCCCAGAAACCGCTGCAATTTTAGCGGTGACAGATCACTTTGCTTTGTTCTTAGTCAAACTCGTAACCGATCATAGTAATCGCGCAGCTCATCAACTGGCACGCCAAGCTATTTATCGTTAATTGGCGCGGGTTAACGATAGTAAAGTATTAAGCATTTTATCTGCATTTGCGCCGGAATCTTGTTAAGCTAAAGACGAGATTAAAACATTTATTGGAGGCGTCTGATGAAAATTGTCTTTCATATTGATGAATTGCCGAAATGGCCGGTTGCCCAAAGTAATTTAGTGAATACACTCGCTGTTCCTAATGTTGATTTGGTTGTCGTGGTCAATGGTGAAGCCATCACTGGTTATTTAAAACCTGAGATTAAACAATTTATCGCCCAACATCAAGGTCAAATTGCTTTTCACGCTTGTCATAATGCGATGCGATCTCATAACGTCACTGCCGCGCAATTACCTAACGGCGTCGAAGTGGTACCAGCTGGGATTATCGATTTGGTCAATCTCCAAAATCAAGGTTATCGTTATATTAAGCCATAAAAAAACAATCACACAGACATTACGTCGTGTGATTGTTTTTTTGTGTATTAGAATTCAGCGTTACCTGGTGTTCTTGGATAAGGGATGACATCGCGGATATTGCCCATACCTGTGACATACATAACCAGACGTTCAAAGCCAATACCAAAGCCAGAAGTTCTTGTCTCGCCATATTTACGTAATTCCAAGTACCATTGATATTCTTCTTCGGATAAACCGAAGTCTTTAATCTTTTGTTGAAGTTGTTCGTAGCGTTCTTCACGTTGACTACCACCGATTAATTCACCAATTTGGGGAACTAGTAAGTCGGCTGCAGCAACTGTCTTATCATCATCGTTGTTGCGCATATAGAAAGCTTTAATTTCTTTAGGATAATCAGTTAAGAAGATTGGTTGGTGATAAACTTCTTCAGTTAAATAACGCTCATGTTCAGCTTGTAAATCAGTACCCCAATCAACTGGCACTTTGAAATCAACCGGAGCTTCTTTAAGCAATTCAATGGCCTTAGTATAAGTCACCCGGGCGAAATCTTCGTCTAAAGTTTGGTGAAGACGTGCTAATAAATCAGCATCAACATGTTCGTTTAAGAAGTCTAATTCAGCTTGGGCATGATCGAATAAATAAGTGATGACCGCCTTTAATAAACCTTCAGCCATGTTCATCACATCGTTAAGATCAGCAAAGGCCATTTCAGGTTCAATCATCCAGAATTCAGATGCATGACGTGATGTGTGAGAATTTTCTGCGCGGAAAGTTGGGCCAAAGGTATAAACGTTACGGAAAGCTAAAGCAAAAGCTTCAACTGGTAATTGGCCACTAACCGTTAAGTTAGTCTTTTCTTTAAAGAAATCTTGGCTTTCATCAACTTGGCCTTGATCATCTAATGGTAAATGATTCATGTCTAAAGTTGTGACTTGGAACATTTCGCCAGCACCTTCACTATCACTACTTGTGATAATTGGGGTATTAACGTAAGTGAAGTCATGTTCTTGTAAATATTGGTGAACGGCAAAGGCTGCTAATGAGCGAATCTTAAAGACAGCGTAAAAGGTATTAGTCCGTGGCCGTAAGTGAGCAATTGTCCGTAAGTATTCGTAAGAATGCTTTTTCTTTTGTAATGGATAATCATTGTCAGAACCACCAACTTGCGTGATGGCTGTTGCTTGAATTTCAAAAGGTTGTTGTGCCTTTGGTGTAGCTACTAGTTCACCAACTACATGAATCGTTGCACTCAATGGCAATTTTGTTAGTTCTTCGTAGTTGTCCATTTCGCTAGTCATGACGATTTGGGCATTGTGTAAAGAAGAACCATCATTTAACTCAATGAAACCGACGCGTTTAGATGAACGAATTGTCCGCACCCAGCCTGTTAATTCAACAGAGCCACTTAATTGATCTAATTGTGTATATAAATCTTTAACTGTTTGTTGTGCCATAAGAATACCCCTTTCTCTAAATCATTGACAATAAGCAATAAAAAAAGACCTTCTTCCCCAAATTAGGGACGAAAGGTCTTTCCGCGATACCACCCAGATTACTTCAAAAAATGAAGTCAACTCAAAAAGTACAAACATACTTCCCAATGGTAACGGATTGGATACGTCTAAGCTTACTTTAATAAATTTCGGTTAGAAGCAAAAAGGTGTTATTCATCTTGGGTCACCGCTAGGTTCTCACTCACTCCTAACTCACTGATGATGATTGACCAAGACTACTGGTCCTTTTTATTGCCTTATTGTTGATTTACCGAAATGATAGCATATCTAGGTTTGAATGACAATTGTTTTCAAGGAGGTTTTTAAGATAACAGACCTAATTTTGGCTAATATTTTTTCTTTTGATCGATCTATGATAAAATTTACTTGATTTAAACGTAAAGGGGTTTTACTCAATGAAAGTTGCGGTTGTTACAGATAGTGCTGCTTACTTAACACCAGAACAAGCAGCAGAATACCAAATTCACGTTTTACCGATTCCTATTCTTTGGGGCGATGAAACGTTGCGTGATATGATCGATATTAATTCACGACAATTCTACGAACGTTTAAGAAATGATCAAACGTTGCCAACAACTTCGCAACCATCAATCGGCGAATTAGAACAACAAGTAACCGAATTAGTCGCTGAAGGTTATGAAGCGGTGATCGTACCATCAATTTCTAGCGGCATTAGTTCTTATTATGACAATTTAACTGCCTATGCAGCCCGGGAAAAACGACTTAAAGTTTATCCGTTTGACACACATATTACTTGTGCCGGAACGGCTTATGCCGCCCTATTGGCTGGTAAAATGGCATTGGCTGGTAAAGAACCAGAAGCAATCATGCAGGCACTTTATGACTTGCGGGAAACAACTAACGTTTTGTTTATGGTCGATGATATCAACCATTTGAAACGGACGGGACGTTTAAGCAATGCTTCAAGCTTTGTCGCTGGTTTGTTGAAAATTAAACCGATTTTGGCCATGGACGTGGATCATAATGGTCAAGGTCAGATTTCCGCAATTGGCAAAGAACGTCAAACAAAACGCGCCTATGAATGGATTGCTACGCATTTCGGCGATGCTATTAAAGACAAGGATTATCCAATTCGTGCGACTGTTTTTGATGCCAATGCACCAGAAGCTAAGCAAGAATGGATTGATGACTTGTCTAAACGCTACCCTAATGTCACTTTTGAAGGGAGTATTATCGGACCAGTTGTCGGTGTTCATACCGGCGAAGGTGCCATGGCCTTAATTTGGGGTCGTGACTGGGATAAAATGTAAAAAAGCGTAAAGCATGTTCAAACTTAATTCAGTTGAACATGCTTTTTATTTGCCCATTAATCAGTTCAGGTTCAACCAAATTAAATTAACCGTTTTTACTGGTGACTATTCTTAAGAAGATGTTATACTGACCATGTGAACAATAATACATTTATGGAGGCTTTCAAATGAACCAAAATAAAGTTAAAGTTATTCAATATGGTTGCGGTAAGATGTCCAAAGTGATTATGAAATATCTGCGTGATCACGGTGCTGAAATTGTCGGGGCAATTGATGCCAATCCTGACCTTGTCGGCTTAGATATTGGTGATTTTGCTGAATTTGGCGCATTAACAGGTGTTAAAATTTCTGATAACGCTGAGGAAGTTTTTGCTAATTGTGATGCGGATATTGCCATTGTGACGATTTTTAGTTATATGCCCGAAATGTCTGATTTCTTTGAACTGTGTCTAAAAAACGGTGTCAATGTTTTAACAACTTGTGAAGAAGCAATCTATCCATGGAACACTTCGCCTATGGTGACGAACAAACTTGATAAACTTGCTAAAGAAAATAATGTCACGATTACCGGCAGTGGCATGCAAGATATTTATTGGATTAATATGCCAACGCTCATGATGGCTGGCATGAATCAAATTAAAAAAATTAAAGGTGCTGCCAGTTACAACGTCGAAGATTATGGTTTAGCTTTGGCTGAAGCACACGGCGCTGGGTTTGATCTAGAACGATTTGATCGAGAGATTGCTCAAGCTGAAAGCTTCCCTTCTTACATGTGGAATGCTGGTGAAGCCATTTGCGCCAAAATGGGTTGGACAATCCAAAACATCTCGCAAAAGAATGTGCCGATTACATTAGATGAAGACGTGCACTCGGATACTTTAGGACGAATTATTCCTGCTGGCGATGCTATTGGTATGTCCGCTGTGACCACAATCAAAACCTATCAAGGTCCCAGTTTAGAACTAGAATGTATCGGCAAAGTTTATCGTGAGACTGACGGTGATATGTGCGACTGGCAAATTGAAGGTGAACCCGACATGGTCTTCTCATTAGAAAAGCCTGACACAGTAGCCCATACTTGTGCGACGATCGTTAACAGAATTCCATCAGTTTTAAAAGCGCCGGCTGGCTTTGTGACCGCTGAAAAACTGGCGTCAGTTAACTTTCCCACTTATCCATTAAACATGTATTTATAGTAAAAAAGTTAAAGAAAAAGCTATCCAAGGGATAGCTTTTTTCATTGGTTATTGAAAAGACACTCTTCTAAAACTATACCTAGAGAAGTTGAAACTTAGTACCCGATCTTAACCTTATTGAAAAGACACTCTTCTAAAACAAGAGGACAGTAAACAAGCACAATCTATTGGATCTTAACCTTATTGAAATGACACTCTTCTAAAACGAATAAGCAATAAAATAGCCGGCACACATGGATCTTAACCTTATTGAAATGACACTCTTCTAAAACGTACAGGACAATTCACAACGCGGCACTTGCGATCTTAACCTTATTGAAATGACACTCTTCTAAAACTTTGACGTGGACAGTAACGAACCATTGAGTGATCTTAACCTTATTGAAATGACACTCTTCTAAAACCAGTAACTTCTATGTCGAATATCAGACAGAGATCTTAACCTTATTGAAATGACACTCTTCTAAAACGAAAGGGTTGTCAGTATTATTATTTTTCCAGATCTTAACCTTATTGAAATGACACTCTTCTAAAACAAACGCATTGGCATTAAACCAACAATAATCGATCTTAACCTTATTGAAATGACACTCTTCTAAAACGATGTGACTAGCCGTGCGCCTGCTAAACGTGATCTTAACCTTATTGAAATGACACTCTTCTAAAACGGATAACACGGACGAAGAAACTAAGTCAATGATCTTAACCTTATTGAAATGACACTCTTCTAAAACACACGTGTTGTAACCAACTCCGACAAGCGCGATCTTAACCTTATTGAAATGACACTCTTCTAAAACTTTTTGTTAAATGATAAATCATATTTTGAAGATCTTAACCTTATTGAAATGACACTCTTCTAAAACACGTACATAAGCTTTACGCCGATCAGTAACGATCTTAACCTTATTGAAATGACACTCTTCTAAAACGGATAACACGGACGAAGAAACTAAGTCAATGATCTTAACCTTATTGAAATGACACTCTTCTAAAACACACGTGTTGTAACCAACTCCGACAAGCGCGATCTTAACCTTATTGAAATGACACTCTTCTAAAACTTTTTGTTAAATGATAAATCATATTTTGAAGATCTTAACCTTATTGAAATGACACTCTTCTAAAACACGTACATAAGCTTTACGCCGATCAGTAACGATCTTAACCTTATTGAAATGACACTCTTCTAAAAC